>JAANMY010000938.1_pt1 | contig 36673 bp, 25 predicted proteins | sample 7279691 | NCBI WGS metagenome assembly JAANMY01 (sample SAMN14094543, study PRJNA606508) | bioreactor metagenome | isolation source: A lab-scale SPAN reactor treating ammonium-rich wastewater day 388 | place: Ireland: Galway | collected 2018-02-07
GTTATGATGAGAGCACAGGAAAATACTCAGAGGAGGGCGTTACTTGTGAGGCCTGTCATGGGGCAGGAGAAGTGTTTAGTTATTTTATGGATATTGGAAAGGCGCCGGAAGGACAGAAGATAGCTAAGGTAGGAACATACGGTACAGCATTTAATATATGCGGGCCTTGTCATCATACGCGTAACCATGAAATGCGACTGAAATTTTTCCAGGAAAAAAATAGTCCTGATGAGTGGTTTTTTCCCGAACATACAAGGCCGTATAAAACAGGTCTTATGGAAAAAAAAGAAGCATCTGGACCAGAGCCATTGCCAAAAATCTTTTAAAAATCGATGTGTGTATTGTAAAGAGCAGCTAGCTAAAAACGAACTACAACGAACTACTTAGAATTAGTATATACTATTTGCAGATTTTAAGGGGAGGAGGCTTATAATGAATTTAATGAGGTTGGGAGCGGTTTTACTTGCCGCCCCTTTAATGTGGGGTTCGCTGACTGGAAGCCTACAAGCACAGTCAGAAACTGAATTAAAAGAAATGCAAAAAAAGGCTATGAGCTACTATGATGCTTTGTATCCAACTGATACGTTAAAAGATTGGTTTGTTAATAATGTTGGACTGGAGAAGGGTGCAGGCCCCTGGCAAAATATCTATAAGCCTGTACCATTACAAATGTATTGGTTTCCTGTAAGGCATTACGTAAAGCCTGACGGGACATATTATGATCAATTGCTGGAAAAATATAAACCCTCTGATTGCGTAGAATGTCATAAAGAGGTAACGCCTGGTTTTGTACACGACTGGGAAGAGTCTACACATGCAAATTTACGGAAAAATCCTAGAATTGCAGAAAAAACGCAACAAATAGAGAAGTTAATTGGCAGAGAACTAAAACAAGTGCTCTGTAAAGATTGCCATGGTCAGGACCATAAAGAGCTTGTTATGCCTACACCAGCTAAGTGTGGAGAATGTCATCCTAAGGAAACAACTGAATTTATGAGCGAGGCTGATCGTGGACGTCCAAATCATATTGAGGGACTGGCAGCAAACGTTATTCCACCCTGGTATCCCGAGATGTTCCGGAGGGGGTATCCAACAGCTCAGTTTGGATGTGACCTTTGCCATGCAACCGATCGATGCAACATTTGTCATACAAGACATAAGTTTGCAGCAGCAGAGGGCAGAAGACCGGAGGCCTGTATGAGTTGTCATATGGGTTTTGATCATCCAGATGCAGAAACCTATGGTGAATCAAAGATGGGATATATTTATCATTTGGAGGGAGAGCACTGGGATTGGGAAAAACCGTTAGCAGAAATTGTGCCTGGTAAAGACTACAGAACACCAACATGCCAGTTTTGCCATTTTGACCAAGGAAATGGCAAGTTCGCCCACAACCCGGTTACAAAAGGTGTGTGGAGGATGGGAACAGTTCCACCAAAAGGGGTAGATTACAAATCATCGTTAAAAGATTACCCGCATGGTATCAATCTTCCCCCTCTGAATTATAGTCTTGATATTTATTCTCCTGAAAATAAACAAAGGTCAGAGCAATGGGTTGCAGTGTGTAGCAAATGTCACAGCCCAAGATTTGCCAGGTTATATCGTGAAAATTTAAACGATTTCATGTTCGAGATGTGGAAGTTGCAGGACAGAGCCCAGCTTATCTTAGACGAAATTGTTGAGTTAGACGCTTTCGAGGTACCTATTAAAGAGAGAGACATCTTTCCGCTTGGAGATATACTTGCCGATGCGCTTGGGCCTGGATTGTTGGGAGAGTCAGTGTATAAAGCCTTTAAAACAAAGGCTGGAAAAGTGCCTGTTATTGGACCTATCCTTGGCTTGCATGGTTTGTTTGCAACGGGAAGAAATAATCCTTCAGAAATTGAAATTACCTATGCTGATATGTGGTTTGGGGATAAAGCTCACGCCTATAAAGGTGTAGCTCATGGTCAGCAGGATATTTCATGGTGGTATGGCGCTGCCAAGGTATATCAGAAGATTAATATACTGGAAAGCCAGGCCGCTGCACTTAAACATGATAAAGAGTTTCATGAGATCCTGAAAGCTAAGGACAGGAAAAAATTTGCTGGTATTATAGGAAGTATTATTGGAATCGTTGCGGTATTAATGTTTGGCGCTGCATTATGGAAAAAGAGACGTGAGACTAATCACGAATAAGAGTAGTGTTTTTAGAATAGAGGCAAAAAAAGGCATCTTTGTTGAAGATGCCTTTTTTGTTTTATAGCTATTTTATTTATGCTGGAGAATTCTATGCTGCGTGATATCAGACAATATGTGCTAAGTTCATTACAGTTTGGGGCATTTCCTTACGATTTTAAAAGTGATAGTGATGCTTACAAACATTCTAAGATTATCATTATGGGAGTACCTTTTGATGGTACGGCTACCTATCAAACAGGAACCAAAGTAGGTCCTTATGCGATACTTAATGCATCTATTAATGTAGAACCGTATGATGACGAGTTAGGTGATATCTATTCTGCAGGTATTTTTACTGTGGGAATACTTAATTTAGAGGAAATTCATACGGATGCAAAAAAGGTTATTGAGGCAGTCTACCATGTCAGTAAAGGAATTGTAAAAGATAGTAAGTTTTTGGTAACGTTAGGTGGTGAACATTCGATTTCACAAGGTGTAATAAAAGCATATAAAGAAAAATACAAGAAATTATCTGTGCTTCAACTGGATGCGCATCTTGATTTAATGGAGCAGTTTGGCGGTACTCCCTACAGCCATGCGAGTGTATCAAGAAGGGTTGCTGAAGACCTGAGATGTAAAGTGACCAGTTTTGGCGTAAGAGTGGTATCGAAGGAAGAACAGGAGTTTGTAGAAAAGAGTAAAAACGCCGTGTCTGTGTTTTATGCAAGAGATATTTATAATAATGATGACTGGCATGAGGAAGCCATAGAAACATTAGAAGATTATGTATATATTACTTTGGATGTGGATGGCTTCGATATATCGATTATGCCTGCTACAGGGACGCCTGTTCCTGGTGGTTTGGGATGGTATCGGACACTGGATTTTTTACGCAAAGTATATACGAATCGAAAAGTGGTTGGATTCGATGTGGTTGAGTTGAAACCCAATCCGGGAAATGAAGCGCCAAATTTTTTAGCTGCCAATCTTGTGTATAAAAATATAGGATTCTATAATAAATATACCCTTTTATCTTAACTATAGTAGTTATGATAAAAAAGATTCCCTATATCCTTGTCATGATATTTGTGTTTCCCCCCTTTACTTTCTCTGAAACGTTCTGTAACATATCCCCAAATCTAAAACTTTTTATAAAAAACCACCTGCGATTTTCAGGTAATTCTATAGGAAATAACCTGGACTTAGATAGCAAAAAGAGTGATGGCGTTACTTATGTAGGATACACGTATGATACGGAATTTAATATTACTTATAAAGATTTCCTGATATCTTTTATAAGATTTGAGAGTAGCGGCCCTTTTGACTATGATGCTCCAATTCTATCAGACAAAAAAGTCAATACCCTCTTTGGAGAAGTTGATAATTATAGTGTTCCTGAAATAATTCCACGGGTTGAAGAGTATTGGATAGACTCTTTAATTTTTCATTTACCTGCAAGGCTTAAATTAGGGCAATATGCCTATCACGTGGGGAATGGTTATGCACTTGGAGGATACTATGAGAATTGTGGTTTTAGTGCCTACAGTATGAGCGAAGATTTCAAATGGACTTTCTCTTACGTAAAACCCGATGTTGTTAATAAAATTATCCTGGGGCCTCAAGTGCCTCAAGAAAGGTCTCTAGATGTAGAATACGATTCTAACGCCCATTTTGTGAGTTTTGATGTTCTTATGAAGCGCGATAATGGTTTACTTCAACCTTATATTGGATTGTTGCACGATACAACACCAAGCAATCGCAGGGTTAGCACGATTCCTTTTCCTGTAAATGAGGATAATTTGTTTACTATTGGTATTGATACAGAAATATATTTTGATACACTCCATGTTGGATTTGAAGTTGCAAAAAATTTTGGTAGTGCAAATGTTTTAGATGATCGCGATGATATAATCCATAAAGGATATATGGCCTATGCCGATATTTTTTATAATTTTGAAAAATTTACGCCCAGGTCAAAACTGCTTATGAGTTCCGGTAATAAGATGGATGCCGATGATGTAGTACAAGGCTGTTTCAATTCCCATAGTAACAATGCCTTCTCTGTTTATTCTCCTACAAATATAAACCTTTCGGATACTATCTATCCGGCAGCTTATGGTCCGTTTGTAGCAACAGGCGGAAGTTACGGCTTGAATTATGGTATTGTTCGGCCAGGCACTTTTGGTGACCCGTATCAGTTGAATAATCTTATTCTACCGAATATAGGAATAGATATACAAATAACAGATACATGGTTATTATCTCTTGATTATTGGTACCTGAGAAGTTTTGAACATGCCATAGGCATTCTTAATAATCATCCTATTACCTTAAGCTCTGATTTAGGGCATGAATTGGATTTTTATAGCAGCTATGACTTAACGGATCATATTTCTTTTAGTCTTCAGACAGGTATTTTCTTTCCCGGTAGATATTATCATGAAAAGAGGAATGATGGAGACATTTTGGGTTTAGCACCTGCGCCTCGTTTTGATGGAGATGCAGACCCTGCTTATCAAATTGAATTGGTAACGGAAATCATATTTTGAAATAAAGAGATTGTTTCATCATAGAGTTATTGAAGAGAAGTAAATTTAAGCAAAATTATTCCTTGAACATCTTTATGCGTTTTGGATATAAAAAATGCAATGAAAATACTTTTTCCTGTTGTCTTCATCATATGGTTCGGGTTCATTATTCCTCATGTATGTGGCTCTGATACAGAGCTTAATGTATATACATGGGTCGACTATATCGATCCTGAGATCTTTTCCGATTTTGAGAAAGAATTTCATGTGAAAGTACATGTTGATTTTTACGATGATGAAGAGGCAATGTTTTCTTTGGTTCAATCGCAGCCAGAACGATACGATGTTATCTTTCCGAGTGATTCCTTAACGGATGTGATGATAAAATCTAAATTGCTATCAAAACTTGATATGCATCAGATACCCAATAAGAAAAATCTTAAAGCAAGATTCAGGACTATTTCAAATAGAAAGTGGAGAAGATACAGCGTTCCTATTGATTGGGGTGTTACTGGTATTGCATATAATACAAAATACGTGAAAGGTCCCGTTGATAGTTGGGGTGTTTTTTGGGACAAAAGATATAGGGGCAGGATGGCGCTTTCAAATAATATGTACGATGTAATGACTGTCGGACTAAAAGGGTTGGGTTATTCATTAAAACCTACGGATCCTAAGGATGCAGACGAATCATTAAAGATATTGAAAACATTAAAACCTCTCCTTCTGAAAGAGGGGTTTATTTCTTATAATAAGATTGATGAAGGGTTAATAAGCGAAGTATTATGGATTGCTCAGTGTTACAATGGAGATGCTGCATTCGTTAATGAAAGAAATAATGCCATAAAGTTCATATTACCGAAAGAAGGTACAGGCTTTTGGACAGACAACATAGCGGTTACTATTGGCGCAAAACACAAACGACTTGCAGAAAAGTTTATTAATTTTATGCTTCGTCCGGAAATTAGTGGAAAGCATACTAATTATTCTTATTATGCAAATTGTAATAAAAAGGCGCGAGTGTTTGTTAATAAGGAATTGTTAAAGAATCCTTATATTTATATAAATGAAAAAATAATCGATACGTTGGAAGTATATGAAATTTTGAATTCTAATGTTCAGAAAAAGTTCAATGAATGTTGGGCAGAACTCGTTTCAGATTAGGCAATGAGAAAAATAAGCGTATTTAGACGATTAGGGTTTAAAATGGCCTCATGTATTTCTCTTGTAGGGCTTTTGCCGTTGTTTATTGGTTTATTTTTTTTGTTTAAAAGTACTGAGAGTTTTATAAAAGATGAAGTCCTTAACAATCTTGGCATGCTAGCTAAAAATACAAAAGAAGAGATACATCGTTTTATAGAAAGCTGCGTGACAGATATGAAAATGCTGGCAGAGAGCGAAAGTATGAGAAGTACACATATATCTGTCGATAAGAAATTATCTGAAATGAAAAGAATCCAAGAATATTACAAGCGTTTTGAAGATATTACGATGATCGATGTAAAAGGCCGTGTAATAACATCTACAGCATACAATTATCAGGGTGAATGGAAATCGAAAAAATGGTTTCAAGAGGCGATAAACGGTAAGGTATATATTTCTGATGCACATATTATCCTTGATCCTTATGAGGTTGTCGTTGCCATTGCTGTTCCGCTCGTGGATGATAAGGGGAAGATACAGGCAGCCATTGTTGGACAGCTTAATATGAAACGTATATGGGAGATTGTAGATACTATAACCATAGGGAATACCGGGATTATCGCAATTGTTAATAACTTACATTACTTCATTGCTCACCCCAGAAAGAAGAAGTTATTTCAGCATGCACCTTTTGATCCGGATAAACAATCCGGGGTTGTTAATGCGATAGAACCTGATTTTAAAACGTTTATTTACAGTTCAGAGAGATACGTGGGTAACTCAGAGTATGAGTTTCCTAACTGGCGGGTTATTGTTGCACAAGAGAGAAGGGATGCGTTATCCAATATATTGAGGTTGAAAAAAAATGTTGTATATGTTTTAAGCAGTAGCTTTTTATTGGTAATACTCATGAGTATTATAGTCTCAAAAGGTGTAGTAAAACCTATACATACCTTGATTCACGGGATGGAGAAAGTATCTGATGGTGATTTAAACTACAAAACAAATATAAAGAATAGAGATGAAATTGGCTTGTTAGGGATATCTTTCAACGATATGATAATGCGGTTAGGCAAAGCAAGGGCTGAAATACAGAGAAAAACAGAGGCATTGCGCGATGCATTTAACCAAATTAACGAATTAAACGTTAATCTGGAGAAAAAAGTAGAGCATCGGACGAAAGAATTGAAAGAAAAACAATTTCAGTTGATTCAGTCTGGTAAACTGGCAGCTATTGGTCAGTTGGGGGCTGGTGTTGCTCATGAGTTGAATAATCCCATGACAGGTATCCTGGGCTATACACAATATATGCTAGAGAAAGTATCAAAGGAAAATGTAAGGACAGAAGATATTTCTACCTTTAGGAAGTGTTTACAACACATAGAAAATAGCACATATCGTTGCAGGGATATAGTGCAAAATTTGCTTCAATTCGCAAGAAAATCGAATGAAATTTTTGAACCTTTGAATATAAACAATGTTATAGCAGATACGTTATCTCTCATAAAAGGCCCGCTGGTAGCGAATAAGATCGAAGTGGTGAAGAATTTAGTGAATGACGTAGATCCGATTGATGGAAATGCTAATCAGCTACAACAGGTATTTATTAATATAATACTGAATGCTCAGCAGGCAATGCCTAAAGGAGGACATCTGTTTATTTCGACGAGAAGAAAGGGCAGAGTTGTAGAGGCTGAATTTAAAGATACGGGTTGTGGAATTGCTGAGGAACATATGGAGCGAATATTTGAACCTTTTTTTACAACAAAGATGGATTGGAAAGGGACTGGACTTGGATTATCAATATGCTATGATATTATAAAAAGGCATAATGGAAATATTATGGTGAGTAGTAAAATGGGAAAAGGGGCTATTTTTACTATCATACTGCCAGTACCGATACAGAAGGATGATGAGAGTAATGAACAAATCGATAGAGGCGAAGGAACCTGTACGAATACTCATTGTTGACGATGAAGAGATAATTCGTGATTTACTTTATGATGCGCTCTCCCAAACGGGATATAAAGTAAAGGTTGCAATAAACGGAAGAGATGCGGTTAAGCAAATTGAAAATGAGCCTTTTGAAATCGTGATTACTGATCTTAGGATGCCTGGCATAAGTGGTATAGAATTATTACAGCATGTACTCAAGATGAACCCTGATGTATGTGTATTAATTATGACTGCCTATGGTACGGTAGAATCGGCAGTTAATGCAATGAAGTTAGGTGCGTATGACTATATTTGTAAACCCTTTGAACTGGAAGAGATGAAAATCGTTGTAGAGAAAGCTGTAGAAAGACAGTGGCTGTTACGGGAATCCCGGATGTTGGAATTTTATAGGCATCTTTCCATTACTGATGGTCTAACCAAGGTTTATAATTACAGACATTTTCATGAATTTATAGAGCGTGAACTACAAAAGGCAAAAAGAAATTCGAGTACATTCTCTCTCTTATTTGCCGATGTTGATGATTTTAAGGTCTACAATGACTTGAATGGCCATCTAGCCGGAGATGAAATACTCCGTGAGTTAGCCTCTATATTTTTAAATACAACACGAAAGACAGATTTTGTAGCCCGGTATGGTGGTGAGGAATTTACGGTTGTTTTACCTGAAACGACTATAAATGCCGGTTTAGGCGTGGCGAACCGGATCATGAAAGAAGTACGGTCTAAAAAATGGATGTATGCAGATATTCTCTCCAACAAAGGGATTACCATGAGTATGGGTATGGTGGCATATCCAAAAGATGCCTTATCAAAAGATGATTTAATCAGAAAAGCTGATGATGCTATGTATCATGCAAAAAGATTAGGTAAAAATAGGGTATGTTATTTTAAGGAAGATGTAATTGTCGAAGTTGAATAGATAACTCTATAAGGTGAATTTATGATAAAGCAGCATATAATTCTTGTGAAGATAATCGCTGGATTACTTCTGATATGTTTTCTGGTAACAGGGTGCGGGGATAAAGCAAGTTACCATGACAGGAAAGGGCTTGCCCTCTATAATCAGAGGAAATATGATGAGTCAATTGCAGAATTTAAGAAAGCATTGGAAGTGAACCCCAACCATTACAATGCCCGTTTCGATTTGGGAGTTGTTTATTATACAAAAGGTATGGTAAATGAATCGATAGCGGAACTAAAAAAGGCAATTGACGCAAATCCTGATGAGCCAAAGGCACATTATAATATTGCTTTTGCTTATGTAGCCAATAAGAAATTTGAGGATGCAATTTCTGAATACCAAAAAGCAATAGATCTGTTTGCAGTAAAAAAGGACAAAAAAGAGGCGGAGGGATATTTGTACCTGGCTATTACGTATAGTTTAATCGAAAAGAATGAAGAGGCTTTTATTGCATGTAAAAGGGCTCTGGAGATTAATCCAAACCTGGAGGATGGACATTATTTCATGGGTGTTTGCTATTTTAAAAAGAATATGTTTGATGATTCTATAGCAGAGCTTAAAAAAGCCGTTCAGTTAAACCCTAAATCAGAAAAGGCACATAGTGTTCTTTCTGTAATTTATGATAAGCTTGGAATGGTTAACGAGGTTATGGAACAAAATCGTATCCTGAGGCAACTCTCATTTGAAAGGGAGAACGATGAAAGATATTCAAAAAAGTAGGAATAGAGAGAATGATTTAAAAATACTTGAGCGATCTCTTGCTCCAGAAACTAAGGCAAACAGGCGATATCAATGAGCAGTATGATATCGTAATGGGTCTATTATGCGATAGTGTCAAGATGCTTCTGATCTTGTTAAATTCTAAAAATATGAAAATGAGGTGGAGGGCGTGGAATGGAGAAGGATATTGCAAGGGTAATAATCAGAGAAGAGCAGATTCGGAATAAACTTCACGAATTATCAAAGACGCTAATTCATGATTATCAGGGTAAAGAGTGGACGATCATTGCAATCCTCAATGGAAGTCTTGTATTTCTTGCTGATTTAATTCGGTTAATTCCCTTTCCTATCAGATTAGATACTATTGATGCCGCTACGTATGGTGAATATACTTTTCCCAAAGGAGAGACAAAGGTCGTACATCAATTTAAAATTGATATAGAAGATAAACATGTATTGGTGATTGATGATATTATTGATACGGGTAGTACCCTGAAGAGGGTTCTTGATGATATTAAGGGTTATCATCCCAAAACTCTCAAGAGTTGTGTTCTCTTAAATCGGTTGAGCAGGCGGCGGCACCACATTCATCCAGAGTACTGTTGTTTTGATATTGGGGATGATTTTGTTGTCGGATATGGATTAGACTATAATAATAAATATCGGAATCTTCCCTTTATTGGTGTTCTCAAAGATGAATGTTACCGGCGCTAAAGTTTATCGTATCAGGATGAATTAAAATATAAGGAAGGCCTCGTTGAAAGCCATTTTTGTTCATTTGTCAGGTAGCCGCCGTGGAAATACAGAAGTTTTTGTTTCTGAAAAGATATCTATTGGCACAGACACTTCAAATGATCTTTGTTTTAATTCAGAAATGGATAAGAATACATCAAACCATCATGCTGAGATACAATTAAAAGGTTGTGATTATGTATTACATGATAAAGGGAGTTCAAAAGGCACCTTAGTAAACAATAGGCTGGTTAGTGAAATTGTATTGAAAGATGGTGATTTGATAGAGTTTGGTTCTGGCGGCCCCAGAATTCGATTCCGTATTAAGCCGGATGATGCTGATGTATGTAAACCATGGATGGAGATGCTGGAGGATTCTTTAGGCATAGCTCGCACATCTCCCAGGGGAAGACTCACTACTGCAACCGCATTTTTTAGGCAGCTTTTAAGGGAGGCGTTTACCCAATCCTCCCGGCTTTTCAAGGTAAGTGCTTTCATTGTTCTCTTTCTCGCCTCTGGCATCGTAATAACATTTTTTTCCCTGCAATATGTAAGACTCTCAAAGACAGCAGAAAAGGTGCGGCTCTTTGAGATTGAAAAATCGGTTGCTGAAAATATCATCAAAAAATATAGTAATGGTGTTTGCTTTATCCAGGGAACTTTTTATTTTTTTGATGAAGAGACGGGGGAGACACTTATGATGATGGGGAGAGGGCCGCGGGGTATTAATGAATACACAGGCAGTGGATTTTTAGTCAGTGCAGATGGCCTGATTCTAACAAACCGCCATATTGTTGAACCGTGGTGGGAGATGGAAGTGTCTCCTTACATCCATATAGGGCCTACGATTAAACCTAAACTTGAAGAATTCAGGGCATTTTTTCCTGGTGTTAAAGAGCCTTTTTCTTTAAAAATTGAAAAGATTTCTGAAGAGGTAGATGTTGCACTCCTTCGTATAGACCCTCGTGGTTCTCGTATGCCTGTTTTAGAATTAGATACTACGGGGAGTGGCGCAGTGGTTGGTGAGCCTATTGTATTACTGGGATATCCGGCAGGAGTTAATGCCATTTTTGCAAAGGCAGACCCTGAAACTGTTAAGCAGCTTTTTAACTTGCCGTTTATTCCCCTGGTACAGGAACTTTCGAATTGGGGCTTGATACGGCCACTTTCAACACAGGGTCATTTAAGTGATGTTATGAGAAACAGGATTGTTTATGATGCGCAAACAACTGCAGGTGGTAGTGGAGGGCCTATCTTTAATAATAAAGGGAAGGTTATTGGGATTAGTTACGGAATTTTTCCAGGATTTCGGGGATCAAGTTTTGGTGTTCCGATCAGCTACGGTATAGAACTGATTAAATCAATTACATCAACATCATTAAGTAAGAAGGATTAAAATGAGAAATAGTTATCTGTCTTTTTTGATCAAAAATAAAGGTAGGGATAGCGCGGGGCTTACAAAAAGGAGATTCAGGAAGATGTATTTTGTAATCTTATGTATCTTTACCTTGGGTATGTTTTGTAACTCTTTATATGCACATTCTGATGGTTCTCCTTTGTCCTGTCTTGGCAGCGGGGTTGATAAATTTAATTGGAACTTTTATGCTCCGGATAATTTTACTTGTGGTAATTTAGGTTGTCACTATCAATATCCCATTGGTTCCGGAAAGGGTAAGTTTATGTTGTTTGTACTGGATAAATGCGAGCCGGGAGAAATTGTTGACATCCTTGTCTCTTTTAAACAAACAGATACAGATTTTCATGGCTTTCAAATTACTGCACAGGACCGGTATTATAATCGACTGGTGGGTACATTTGTTAACGTAGGGGATGACGAAGATACACAGGTGGAAGCGAGAGGAAATTATGCAACTCATACAAAGAAAGGAACACAACAAAAATTTTGGCATGTAAAATGGCAAGCACCTCCTGCTGATTTTTGGATCGCCAACCCCGTAAGGTTTTATGCGATGGGAATCGAGGCTGACAATGATGGTACTGCTATGGGTGATTATATTTACAAGGCAACAAGGCTTATTATTGTAGAACAAAAGAAAGAACAAAAAAAACAGGTTCGGGCTTTAATGAAGGAGTAATTTTATGAAAGTAAAAATACTACTTGTAGGATTTCTGATGATTATCCTGAGTATATCATATAGAATTGATGCTTCTCCACTTGATTTTTCATGGAATGCACCGAAAACGTATGTACATAATGAAGGTACAAGCGGAGAAATCAGATATATAATATGGTTCTATAATTTGGGAAATACTTTAGAAAAACCTATACTAGTACCGATCGAAGTATTTTTAATGACGGATACCGGAGAGAAATGTCTGGATACTTACTATCCAGACATTATGGAACATGTAGCAAAGCTGGATGAAGATTATCAGGAAGGTAAAAAATATCAATGTGCTATCATAGCAAAAGGGGAATTAGCTCCTAAAACGACAAAGCATTGTATAGCGATGTTTGAGGATATAGATCCAAAGGTCAAACGCCTTGATATATTTGTAACCGGCATATCCCATTTCTTTTTCTGGCGTTGGAGGATGATTGATTATTCTTATAAAATCACCTATGAAAAAGAGTTTGATCATTGGAAACTCATTGAGCATGGGATGTCTAAAGATGCTTCTCATCGCTCATATGAGTTTGAATCAAGAGATTGGTGATGAATTGATACATTTTTTAAACGATGTGAGAATGTCTGCTTTAGCTGCAAGCTGTCAATCGTAATGACATGAACAGATGTGCCAGATGCCAGTGATTATCAAAATGTATACATAACGTCATATATCAGAGATGTAAATGCCATTCTCATGAAACCTGTCCTCTCCTTTTTGGATATAAGGCTAAATAGCGAGTAAATATTTTAAATTTTTTACTGGATACAGAAAGAGAATTCTCTTAAACTTAATTAAAATAAAAATCTTAATATCATTAAGAAGTGTTGAAAATATACATTTTCAATACCATAGGGAACAAATCTGAAAACTATGCCAACTTATTTAAAAACTTACCAGCTTCTGTCTTTTAATAATAAACTGGCCAAACACGATATGAGAATGGCCAGGTTAAAACAAAAGATCTCAGAAACATTTTACAATAAAGAAATGGCAGAATGTTTTTGTCGAATCCGGAAGTTTATCTCCTCAGTTCACAAGCAATCCAGAAAGACCACAGAGGGTATTAAAACGCCCTCATTGACTCTCCATTAAATCTTCGTTAATGGGGGGTAGTAGTATTATCAAAGAACAACAATCCTGATGCAAAGTTTACTCGTTATGTTTATCTATCTTTGTAAAAAACCTGAGTAATTACACATTTTGCAACTCATCCAATAATACCTGAAGAAAATAGAAAAATTACTGTTGTGTGGTAAGGGTTAGGATTAATAAAAAAAGGTATTAATCTCAATATCACTGCTATTACTTTTATAGGTGTTACTTAATCTGTCATTACCATAGGATCGTATAAAAAATTCAATTTTTGTATCTAAAAAATACATGAAAACTTATGGGACATATATAACTGAGGAATCAGTGCCTGGCATACCAGCTCCTGCTGGCCAACGCACAACTATCAATGCTGCTTTAAGGAATTTAAGAATAAGCGATTTACTAACGTTTATAGGCATTAATCTAAGATTTATTACGGAAAATATCATGAATGCCCTTATTTTCTTTAATATCCTGCAGCCTCTGGATCAGAATCAAAGGTATGATATACATACACCAAGCATACCCGATATGTGTGGAGAGACAGTAATGGTTATCGTGTTTACGATTGCATATTTGTTTCATACATCTGCACGCTTAAAAAACACTGTTACTGATATACCGATGTATCTCTATGATAGAGGAGTCACCCGGCATTTAGAGGATGGTCTTCAGAGATCAAAAAGATTCTTTTTTACAACAATTACAGGTTTTGGATTATATTTTTTCTCAAGATATTTTTTTTCGCCTATTTTAGAGGTAATCTTTATTGAGAATACCACAATAACATCCTTTGCATTGAATATTTTGAATGACATAATTAAGCTCTGTTCCCCTCTTATTTTTGTGTATGTGTATTGTCAATATTTAGCCGCACATAAGGCTGTTGCTCTCATGCTGTATATATTCTTCATTATACGGAATCTTTTTGCAACGAATGTGTTGGGATTCATTACTGAATATGATTTGCACGTGGGTGCTCCTTTTTTAGACGTGTTATCACCGATGATTGTTTTCTATTCTCTGTCTTACAGTATTGCAAGGATTGAATTGGTATCTGATACTTGTTTTTCTCTGGACGTCGATCCTGTTGTTGTTGAATATTCATAAAGGAGTTTGTGATTTCTGTTTATAGAGATACTCTAAAAAAGCAACTACCTCTTCAGGGGAATGAACAAAGTAATCTGCCGAAGATGTATTTGGCGGCTCTCCTACAAAAATCTTTAATCCTTTTTCGTTTAGTGCTGTAAATACCTCTTTATCTGCACTATCATCTCCTAAATATATAATGAGTGCATCGTTACTGAATTCTGGGGGGAAATAATGAGCCAACAGCCATGTAATTCTTGTTGCCTTGTTCCACTTCACGGGAGGCCGTATTTCATAAACCATCTTTCCTGTGCTTAGACAAAGCATTTCCTTGTCTAAAAAAGGTTTTGTTATAGTATGAAAGGTTTTCGTGATATATTCCATATCATGGGTTGTTTTTACTAAACGGTAATGCAAACTGATGGAAAGACCTTTATCTTCTATATATACTCCTTCAATGTGTCTTAGAGACTTCAAGAGTTGTAGGTAAATGTTCCAAAGGATATAGCGTGCCTTTTTAGCTTCTGGGCTAATGAAATATATATCAGGTCCTTCTATTTCTACTCCATAGTTTGCAACATACAGCGCTTTTTGTATATTAATTAATTTTTTTATTTGCTGTAAAGAACGTCCTGTAACTATGCCTAAACGAAATGCTTTGTGAGAAGAAAATTTTATGAGAAGTTCACGAACTTTTTCTGAAGGTATAGCGAGATCCGGATGCTCCTGAATCGGCGTTAAGGTGCCGTCATAATCGGATAAAAGGAGTATCCTTTTCTTGCTATGAAGAAGTTCATGAACCGTTTGAATATTATCGAACAGATATCTCATTGGTGTAATTTCGTCAATTCGTTTACAATATTTTGACTCCAATGGTACACGTTATGTTCAGATACGTATTTTCTCATTCGCTGCATTCTTTTTCTCTTTTCCTCCTCAGGTATTTCTATGGCTATCTTTATCGCCTCTGCAAAGGTATCTGTGGCATACGGATTAATTTCAATGCAGCCGGTAAGTTCTGAAGCAGCACCGGTAAACCGGCTGAGTAAAAGCACGCCAAGCTCATCGGAACGGGAGGCTACAAACTCCTTTGCAACCAGATTCATACCATCATGCAGGGAACTCACGATACAAACGTCCGATAAACGGTATAACGCCTGAATACTTACCCGATGAAAATGTGATTTTACTAACCGTATTGGCGTCCATCTGCCGCTATGGTATTTATGATTTATCTCATTCATCTGATCGTAGATCGTATCGTTATAATCCCGGTAGTCTGCAATATGAATCCGGCTTAAGGTGCCAGCCTGAACAAATGTAAATTTATTTCGGTACTCAGGATACTTTTCAAGAAATCGGTCAATCGCCATAAATCGTTCTGAAATGCCCTTGGTATAATCTACCCGGTCCAGTCCTATCCCAATAATCTGTCCCTTTAAACCCAGTTCTTTCCTGATACGGACCATCTCAGACTCAACCTCTTTTCCCTGTGCCTGCATGTTTAATTCATCAAAATCAATACTAATGGGGAAGGGACGAATATGGGTTGTCTTTCCACCCTTTGTAGCTGCAAATATTCCATAATCTATCTTTGACTCCAGATTCCGGTCTACCGTATCAAGGAAATTATTACAATGGTATTGTATGTGAAATCCTAAAAGATCATTTCCTAAAAGTCCCTCAAGAATTTCTTGACCCCATGGACATATGCGAAACGCCTCTCTATTTGGCCACGGGATATGCCAGAATTGTGCAACAAGCAAGTCAGGTCTAATCTCCTTGAGCATCTTCGGAAGCAGGGTAAAATGATAGTCCTGAATGAAAACAAACGCTTTTTCATTTCCTGCCTCTTCCAGAATAACCTTGGCAAACTTTTGATTTACCGACTTATAGGCTAACCAATCTGCCTCATTAAATTTCGGTTTGACATACACAATATGGCACAGAGGCCAGAGCGCCTCATTGGAAAACCCGTAATAAAACCGTTCTTCCTCCTCACGGGTAAGCCAAACCCTTCGAAGGGTATATTGTGGATGATCTGGTGGTACTGCAATGCGGTCGTTCCTGTCGACAACCTCCTTATCGGCGTCTCCACTTCCATAAGCAACCCATGTTCCGCCTTCTGCACGAATAATAGGGTCCAAAGCCGTAACCATTCCACTTGCAGGAACAATATAATGAATCTCATCACCAACATAATTGTGAATGTAAGGTTCACGATTCGATACCACTATAAGCTTGTAACCTTTCAGCTTGCTCGAAATCAGCTCTTTTAATGACTCACGCGTAGATATCATATCCAGTTAAAAGAAATCCTTAGTTTGAGTAATTACCAACTTTTTAATCATATGACCAATCATAATGACCAAAGAGACTGCAGGTATTATAAAGACCATGTCATGCATTTTCAACTTATTATCTTCTGCTTATGACCTTTTATTGCTGTATTCTCCTGTATGTTAACTATTATAAACTTATAAGTACGATAGTATAAGGTGGAATAGGTAGCCTATGCAAGGAAATTGTCTCAACATTAAAAATGAACATAAATAGCCATACATTAGGGAAAAAATAAGATTTGAGTAGTAAAATTTATGGCAAAAAATTTTAATTTTTTCCTGAGATTCATCTATAGGAAAATTTAATTAAAGATAATTGAATGGCTAGATTTATTTTGAATTTCTCTGTAATATTTTTATTTAAAGCACCCTTGGAGAAGCATAATTTAGTTCATTTTGGAGTTTTCATGCTGGAAGTTTAGCATCGGTGACTCTGTTTTAAAAGATAATATCCGATTGAAAGGGCTATGACGATAGCAGCTATGCCAAGGAGAGTATTGCTTGGAATCTCTTTAATATCAAGAATGATAACCTTACGTGCAATCGCAATCAAGGCCACAGTAAATACCACTTCAACATGAATCTCTTTTTCCAAAAGGTATGTTTTGACAGACTCCAATAATTCAATGCCTATTAAAACCAATAAAAAAAGTCCAAAAATGTCTAATAGCTCATTAATATCAAGTAAAAATTGTGGCGGGGTAAGAATAGATTTTACGATAATCAAACCCAAGTCCAAGGTGGAGAGAAACAGCACAATTATCATCATCAGAATAAGCGAGATAACAATTATCTTCTCGATCTTTTTTAAATAATCAAGCATATATACTCCTTGTTATAACTAAAAGCATTTATTTTTCGAAAATTTTTCTTACAATTCATATGAATATTTGTTACACATTAATTATAGGAGATTTTCCGAATTCAGAGCAACGTAATGAACTCAAAAGAGTACAAAAAAGAACAATTTCAACGTAACGCAGACAGAATCAAAACCATACCGTTCTTCTTCTCGATTTAGGCTAAACTTGTGAGCAAATAATAGAAGTTCTTTTACGAAAAGCCCCTTTATAATACATAGTATGATACATACGAAAAGTTTAGGATAGTGTACTTAAACTTCCTTCAGGACATCAGTCTCTGTCAAGAGAAATTACATACCCTTTTGGCAGAAAATTCTCAAATTATCGGTACTCAAATCTCGAAAACCTGATTTGTTCCACGATAGTTATACATTGATTTAAGTCTTATAATAACAAAGATAATCTTTATTTCATTATATATAGGTGTTCAGATGAAAATATTCTCATCAATTAAATCTAAAATGCTTACTTTTGGTCTTTCTATTTCACTTATACCGATCGTAATAATTACTACAATATACTATTTTCATACCAGAAGTATTTTAAGACAAAAAACCTTTCAAGATTTACAAATGATAGTACAAGCAAAAAGGCTTCACGTTTTGGACTGTATAGAGGCAGAGCGAATACATACATCTGATTTTAGTATTGATAACTTTATAAGAGAAGAACTCAGAACAATTACTCAGAATGAAGTTTCCATGCAAAACACGGTAACTAATTTAAATAATTATCTTTCAAATGCCTTAAAGATTGTGCCAGCACAACCCCATCTTGTTGCAGTAACTATTGTAGACAAATTTGGCAAGGTTATTTCATCGACGAATGAGAAGTTAATTGGTAGAGATATATCGCATGATGAAGCATTCATACAAGGAATAATGAAGCGTTATGGTGAGACCTTTGTAAGTCAGCCTCATTTTTCTTCTTACTATGATATCAATTGCATATGTATCTCAGCACCGATTATTTCAGACAATGATACTAAGCCACTAGGCGCCATTATCAATACCTACAACCTTTCATTTCTAAATGAGATTACTGCTAATCTTATAGGAATAGGAAATACTGGCGAAGTATATTTAGTAAATAAAGATAATAAAACAATGATTACTAAATCAAAGTTTGTAGAAAATCTTCCCCTTAAGCAAACGATAAATACAATGCCAATTCGTAAGATCATTGAAGAAAATAAAGAATGGGGCGGTATTTACCCGGACTACAGAGGTATACCTGTTATTGGTGTCTCTATGGATATACCAGAGTATAATTGGATACTTATGGCAAAGATAGACAAATCAGAGGTATTTGCACCTTTAAAGACATCGAATACTATTGTCTTAACTTTAGGAATAATTTGCGCTGCTGTAGTTACCAGTGTTGGTGTTACCTTTGCCCTTTCAACATCAAGACCTATTGTAGATTTAAGGGATGTAACAGAGAAATTTACAAAAGGGGACTTAGATTACAGAATAAATATAATTCGTAATGATGAAATTGGCAATTTGAGTAAGAGTTTTAATATTATGGCAGAAGAACTCGCAAATAAAATCAATGAACTTAAACAGATTGCAGAAGTGCTGCATGTGAGTGAAAGTAAGTGCCGGTTTCTCTATGAAAATCTTCCTTTAAGAATATTCTATAAGGATAGAAATCTGGTATATCAATCCTGTAATGAAAATTACGCCAGGGATTTACATATAATGCCTGAAGAAATTACAGGAAAAACAGATTATGATTTTTTCTCTAAAGAACTTAGTGAAAAATATAGAACAGATGACAGGGAGGTTATAGAATCGGGGTACAGAAAGGATATAGAAGATACATATATTATAAATAGACAAGAATTAATTGTTCATACTATTAAAATTCCTATAAAAAATGAAAAGGGTGAGTGTGTTGGTATATTAGGCGCTTCCTTGGATATCACTGAAAAAGTAAATCTGGAAAAGGAGATACAACTGTCTAGACATCTTGCGCTAATAGGTGAATTAGCAGCAGGCGTAGCTCATGAGATCAATAATCCCATAACAGGTATTATTAATTGTGCTCAGATGTTATCTAATAAAGCGAGTGAAGGAAGTAGAGAAAAAGATCTTACTCGCAGGATTATAAAAGAGGGGGATCGTATCGCTCATATTGTTAGTAAACTCCTTTCTTTTGCTAGGACTAAGGATAAAAAGGAGCAAAGTATAATGAGTGTACATGAAATAGTATCTGATGCCCTTATTCTTACAGGACCACAGTTACGAAAAGAAGGTACCAAAATAAAGTTAGATATGCCTGAAGACTTACCAAAAATACTTGCGAATTCCCAAGAAATTCACCAGGTCTTCTTGAACCTTACGAATAATGCACGATATGCCCTCAATCAAAAATACCCGGGACGGCACGATGATAAGATCCTTGAAATTTTAGGTGAAAAAATAGCTATAAATAGTCATTCTTATGTAAAGATTACTTTTTATGATCACGGTACTGGCATACCTGCTCATATAAGAGATAAAGTAATGAACCCATTTTTTACGACGAAACCTGCTGGTGAAGGAACAGGATTAGGTTTAAGTATTTGCCATAATATTATAAATGATCATGGTGGTAAGCTTACCATTGATAGTGCTGAGGGAAAATTTACCAGCATTTCAATTATTCTGCCTGTAAGCTAAAATTGTACTCCCTTAGAGCAGTCAATAAGAAGGGGTAAGGCAATTTAGTCTTTGATAAATTCATGTTGAACCCGTTCTAATTCTGTCTGAATAGTTTGCAATGCTTTTTGGCTGTCTAACTGATTCGATAACACTTTATTAACCTCATTTTGTATGACGTCGCTGATCCGCTGATAATATGGGAGATTGGGTCGTATTTGAATAGTGTGAAAAGATTCTTCTACTATGGGGAGAAAAGGTAATTTTCGAAGCAACCTTGGATTTTTGTATAATGCGTTTCGTGTCGGTGCCCATGCTAAATGTAAGGCCAACTCTTTTTGTATCCGGCGCGAGGTTAAGAAGTTAATAAGTTGCCATGCTTGTTCCTTCTTCATTGAATTGGTGTTTATGGCGAGGTGCCAGCCTGCATATACCGATGTTGATTTTCCATCCGGGAATCTTGGCAGCCGGGTTACGCCTATCTTACCTTTCGTTGATTGGTCTCTCTGACTTAAATCCCATACGTAAGTCCAGTTTCTGAGAAAAAGGCCTTTTTCTTGTTGAAAAAGATGCCTTGAAGATTCTTCCATAAGTTCACCGGGGGTATTGGGTGGCGATATCCTATATTTCCATATTAAATCATGCATAAGGTCTAAAGCTATTTTATTTTGTGGAGAATTAACAACTATCTTTCCTTCTTCGTTGATAATCTCTCCATTGTTACTTCCGATAAATTCAATAAAGTTACATACCAATCCCTCATATTGTTTTCCCTGCCAGAGATACCCATACACAGGCTCAGTGGGAGAAATTTTTGTACCTATTTCAATAAGCTCTTCCCATGTTTTCGGTGGAGATACCTGATATTTCTTTAATAAATCCCGTCGATAATAGAAAAGTCCAATATCGGCATTCCAGGGAATGGCATATAAACGATCACGGTATCTGTTTGTCTTATCAATTATGGGAATAAATGATGCTTTATATCCAGGATTGATATATGTTTCTAATGGCTCTAACCATCCTGCTGATGCAAATTCGGCAATCCAAATCGTATCAACTCTCAATACATCAATGTCAGTTGATCTGGCTCCTAAAGTAGTGAGATAATAATGGTGTTGCTGATCAGTAGGTGCGGGAAGGATATTTAGTTTAACTTTTATAGAAGGGTTTTTATCTTCAAAATCGTTTAAGAGATTTCTTATGAAATCAATCTCCTTGCTTTCAGCTCCAATGCTAAAAACAATTTCATCCTCCTTTTTAGGCCTGAAAAATGTATAAGCAATCCATAGCATAAGGAAAATACAAACGAATGAGAGAAGTATATTTGCTGGTGTGAGTATTTTTCTTCTTCCGGCTTCTATAACGGCTGCTTTTCCTTTCCTTCTTCTTATCCATTTGTCAAATTCAATAATAACGATAATGGTAACACTTGCTATTCCCACATGTATCCATTCACTTGATGTTAGCGGTTGTGTCCTGAAAATCCACTGAAGGGGGGGTACGTATAATACTGCAAGCTGGGCGAAAATGGCTGCAATCATGCTGTAAAAGAGAAAGGGATTACTTATGGGGTTCATCCGGAAGACAGACTGGGTCTCGGAGCGGGAATTCCATGCCTGAAAAAATTGGAAAAATACCATAGTCGTTAGTGCCGTTGTCCTTGCCTTTTCTATGGGTACCCCTTCATGTAAAGCAGAGATGAAATTAAAGATAACACCGAGAGAGATTACGAAGCTTACAAGTATAGTTCTTTCAATAAGAACACGAGACATTATTCCTTCCTTTGGATTCCGGGGCGGCCTGTCTATTACTCCTTTTTCTCCCGGTTCAAAGGCAAGGGCAATATCTTGCAAACCATTTGTAACAATATTTAACCAGAGAAGCTGGGTAGGGACATAGGGCATTGGTACGCCCAGAATTATGGTAGCAATAATGGAGAGTATCGCTGCTATACCTGTTGGTATAAGAAAAAAGACAACCTTGCGAATGTTATCGAATAGGACACGTCCCTCTTTTACGGCATTAAACATGGTTGCAAAGTTATCGTCTGTAAGAACCATATCTGATGCCTCTTTTGCAACATCAGTTCCCGTTCTCCCCATGGCGATGCCTATATGTGCCTCTTTGAGGGCTGGCGCATCGTTAACGCCGTCACCGGTCACTGCAACTATCTCGCCGTGTTTTTTTAACTGTTTTACTATTCTCAGTTTATGCTCTGGCGCTACCCGTGCATATATCGAGACTGTTTTGACCTTTTCAAAAAGTGTTGAGTCGTTCATTTCATTGAGTTCTTTGCCCGTGAGAACGTCTGCATTTTCACCAATGATATCCAGCCTTTTTGCAATGGCCTTTGCGGTAACGGCATGATCTCCTGTAATCATTACAACCCTGATCCCTGCTTTTTTACACCCTTTAACGGCTTCGATGGATTCTGGTCTTGGTGGGTCCATCATCCCCTGGAGACCGGCAAGGATTAGGTCTGATTCTATATCATGGTGACTAATCTCTTCCGTATCATGGGGAACTTCTTTATAGGCAAAAGCAAGTACCCGTAAGCCTTCTTTGGCAAAATTGGCAGCAATATGTGATATCTCTTTCTTGTTAAGGTTATCAGCCGCCATGCATGCGGTACACATGTCAAGTACCTTTTCGGGTGCCCCTTTAACGAATATGAATTTTTTCCCTCCATGTTTATGGAGCGTTGCCATGTAACCGCGTTCAGACTCAAAGGGTATGATTCCAATTTGTGGATAGTGCCTTTTTTCTTCTTCCTGGCTAAGACCTGCCTTCATTGAAGAAACAATAAGGGCTGCCTCTGTAGGGTCACCGTCAACCTTGTATTGATCTTCTTCCTCATAAATATTTGACTCGTTGCAGAGAAGTCCTATGCGTAAAACCTGAAGGAGTATCTTTTTTTCCTTTGCTTCGATGGGCATATCCTCATGGAGTATTTCACCTTTTGGCTCATATCCGCTTCCTGTTACCTCATAGGTATGTTTTCCATCGTAGACAAGCTTTACGGTCATTTCGTTTTTTGTGAGTGTTCCGGTTTTGTCTGAACATATGACCGTAGTACTTCCGAGGGTCTCTGCTGCGGGAAGCTTCCTTACGATGGCATTTTGCCTTGCCATCCTTGCCACAGCGATAGCCATTGCTATGGTTACAACGATGGGAAGCCCCTCTGGTATCGCCGCCACGGTGGCAGCAACAGCCGTCATAAACATATCTTTAACGCTTTCGCCGACAATAACACCGATAATGAAAAGCAGAACTGAGGTTGCCAGGGTAATGAGTCCGATAACCTTTGCGAAGTTTTCTATCTTTTTCTGGAGGGGTGCTTTTGTAACACCTACCTGCTTAACTTCTTGGGCAATACTGCCGAGAACGGTCTTTGAACTCGTTTCTACAATAACACCCTTTGCCCTTCCACTTATAACAATGGTACCCATGAATGCCATATTCCTCTGATCGCCTGGAGTCAAATTGTCCTCTTTTATTGGTACGACTACCTTTTCAGCAGGAACTGACTCTCCCGTAAGCATGGCCTCCTCGACCCTCAATTCAACTGTTCTTATTAATCTGAGATCCGCTGGCACCTTTACACCAGATGTAAGTAGAACAATATCACCCGGCACCAGTTCCTCACTGTGTATCTCTTTTTCTTTACCATTCCTGAGTACCCGTGCCTTTGGTACTACCATCTTCTTGAGCGCCCTTACACTTTGTTCAGCCTTAAACTCCTGAATGTAACCAATTATTGCATTAATAACCACGATAGCTATAATTACCGTAGCGTCTATGTATTCTTTAAAAAGAAATGTTACAACCGCGGTAACAAGGAGGATATATACAAGGGGGCTGGTGAACTGATGGAAAAAGATTTTAATTTTGCTTATCTTTTCTTCCTCAGCGAGTTTATTTTGTCCATACTGCTTAAGGCGTTCTTTGGCTTCTTCGTCAGTCAGTCCATCTTCAGATGTTTGAAGTCTTTGCAGTGTTTCTTTTATGGAAAGCTGATACCAGTTCATTCTTCACCTTTCATAAAAAATCTCAGTAAGATAGGTGCGAATAGTGTTGTTAAGGCAACAATAAAGACAATAATTGCATAAATCAAATCGTCGAATATACCACTCTTCTTTCCTACTTCAGCAAATATTAAACCAACTTCTCCCCGGGGGATCATTGCAAGACCTGTAGAAAGTTTTGTTTTGAGACCACCCTTGACCCATAGTCCACTGATCATCTTTGTAACGATAGCTATGATCGTTAAGAGCCCTGCCATTTGCCAGAACGTTACGGATGTAAAGTCAATAACCTTAAGATTCATGGATGCACCTACAACCACAAAAAAAACAGGAACAAACAAATCAATGATAGGCTTCATGTGTTTCTCAATCTTTTCAGCCATACCATGACTGTAATGGTCTATCGTTGAACCAAGAGGGAGAAAGAACCTCCTTGCAAGGGCAATACCAGCAGCAAAAGAACCGAGGATTCCCGGTGCACCGATTTTATGAGAGATAATAGCTAATACTAAGATTAAGGAGATAATAATTGTCGGTATCATCCCATTCGTTTTACTGCCCGATGATAATTTGGAAATAAGAGGTACAAGGAGCTTCGTGATTACAGGGGCAAGCAATAAAAAGACGGCAATAAACCCCAATACTTTGCTTACATCCATCACCCGGACCTCTCCTTTTACGGCAAAATCATAGAGTATTGCTAAAATAACTACACCAATAATATCATCGAGAACCGCTGCCCCAAGAACAATTTTTGCAGTCTTTGTCTGATGTTTTTTAATATCAACAAGTACCCGTATGGTTATCCCAATACTTGTTGCGACAATTGTTCCTCCAATAAAGAGAGAAACCAGGAGGGGTAAATGAAAGATATATTTACTTATCCAAAAACCTGCGACTGCAGGGGCAACAACGCCGGTGATGGCAACTAAAAATGATTGTACACCAACCTTTACAACTTGTCCAACATCTGTTTCAAGTCCAACCTCAAAGAGAAGAAGTAAAATACCTATTTCTGCCAGTAGGTAAAGAGTTGCATCAACCTGTATAATCCCGAGAAGGCTTGGTCCTATGATAATACCAGCAATAACTTCGCCTAATACAGCGGGCAGGCGTAAAAAGGCGAACATTTCCGCAAAGCATTTTGCAGATACCAAAATTATTAAAAATTTTAAAAAAAATTCAGCTACTTCCATTTTTAAGAGACCTTTCGTGATGTGTTAGCATATCGTATTACTCTCTGGAGATATTCTCTATGCTAAACCCTCAACCTATGCCGGGAAGAATAGCAAAAAGCTAAGCTGAAGTATTTAAAAAAAACAACTCCTCTCTTAGGATGGTACTGAAGTTATTTCGGTAGCCAGTCCATAAGAAAGGAGTATCAAAAGAAGAGGAGTTTAGCACATACCGTAAGGGAATGCAAGTATCATACGAAGATTGTGTGAATACAAGGGAGCAGGCTTGCCAGAGGATGTAAATAAAGATACACAAATAAATACTGTTAATCATATTTTGGTAGAATCCGTCCCCTGATCGAGCTTGGCAATGTATAACTTATTTGCAAGTTCCACGGTCGCCAACAGGGAGTTGGCTCTTACCACAATGCAATTATAAACAGAGTAAATTGAATGGTTGTTTCTATTTCAGCCAGCATACGGTTCTCTTACTTTTCAAAGGATTTTTTTGTATAGAAGTATCCAAAGCCGGCAACTAAGAGTAAGATTATTACTGATGTAGCTGCTCCTTGTCCAAAATCCCCCTTATAAAAGAACAGTTTATAAGCATAGACAGATAAGGTTTCCGTTGAACCTCCTGGACCGCCGCCGGTAAGTACATAAACGAGATCAAATATTCGCAGGGCATCTATAGCTCTGAACATAATGGCTACACCTACTATTGGCAATATCAAGGGTAATGTTATATAACGGAATCGCTGCCAGCTATTTGCACCGTCAATAGCAGATGCTTTATATATCTCCTGCGGGATGGCAGAGAGACCTGCTAAAACAATTATGGCGACAAAGGGGGCAGTCTTCCAGACATCTGCAATGACAATTGAAAAAAACGCTAAAAAAGGCTTTCCTAGCCAATTTACCCTTGAAAAACCAAAAATTTCAAAAAGATAATTTATAATTCCTAAATTATAATCAAACATCCATTGCCATATTCTCGCTGTTACTACCGTTGGGATTGTCCAAGGGATAAGGATTAGGACTCTTAAAAAGCTGCTTCTGGGTGATAGACGATTCATGATAAGAGCAAAACATAATCCCAGGATAGCTTCCAGGCATATTGAGACAAAAGTATAGAAAAGCGTAAGAAAGAGTGAGTACCAGAAGCGGGTATCGATTACAATATCCTGATAATTATCAAATCCCGCAAATCGTTCTTTTGGTAAAATAAGTTTTGCACTTTGGAAGGAAGTTATAATAGTATCTACGAATGGAATAAAGCTAAATGCCAGTATCAGGAGTATTCCAGGTAATAAAAATAAGTAAGCAAGCTTAGTCTTTGGTAAATTCATTTCTCATCCGTTCGAGTTTTGTTTGAATAGATTGTAACGCTTGTTTGCTGCTCTCCTGGTTCGATAATACCCTGTTAACATGTTTTTGTATGATGTCGCTCACCCACTGATAATAAGGAAGGTTGGGCCGTATTTGAACGTTTGGAAATGATGCATGCACGATTGAAAGAAATGGCAATCTTCGGAGCAGTCTCGGGTCTTTATATAATGAGGTACGTGTCGGCGCCCAGGATAGTCTCCTGGATAGTTCTCTTTGCACCCTGTGTGAGCTTAAGAATTTAACGAGTTGCCATGCCTGCTTCTTCTTTTTTGAGTTAGCATTTATAGCGAGATGCCATCCTCCGTATACAGGAGCAGGGCGTCCACCGGAGAATTTAGGCAGTTGAGATACTCCTACCTTATTCCTCATAAACTGGTCTGTCTGAAAAAGACTCCACACATAAGTCCAATTTCTTAAAAAAAGACCTCTACCCTGTTGAAATAGATGACGAGTGGGCTCTTCCATAAGTTCGCTGTAGGTATTTGGCGGTGATATCTGATACTTCCATAGTAAATCATGCATGAGATTGAGAGCTGTGTGATTTTGTATCGAATTAACAACTACTCTTCCCTGTGCATCGAATATTTCTCCCTTGTTACTGCCAATGAATTCAATAAAATTACAGACCAATCCCTCATATTGTTTCCCTTGCCAGAGGTATCCATATACAGGTTCCATGGAGGAAATTTTTGCGCCTGTTTTAATAAGCTCTTCCCATGTTTGCGGCGGAGACGCCTGGTATTTCTTTAATAAATCGTCCCGATAATAGAAAAGTCCAATATCGGCATTCCAGGGAATGGCGTATAAACGATCCTGGTATATGTTTATTACATCAATTATGGGAATAAATGATGCTTTATATCCAGGATTGATATATGTTTCTAATGGCTCCAGCCATCTTGCTGACGCAAATTCTGCAATCCAGATAGTATCAATTCTCATCACGTCAATATCTTCAGACTTTACCCCAAAGGTAGTAAGATAGTAATGGTGCTGCTGATCTGTAGGCGCAGGAAGGATGTTTAATTTAACATGTATCGCAGGATTTTCCTTTTCAAATGTATCTATGAGTCTCCTTATTATTCCGATTTCTTCGGCGCCACACCCGATACTAAAAACAACTTCATCTTCTCTTTTGGGCCTGAAGAATGTATAGGTAGTCCATAATGCAAGGAAAATACAAACAGATATCAGAAGTATTTTGGCTGGCGCAAATACTTTTCCCGTTTTAAATCCTGCAATCGTTGCTCTTGTTTTCCTTTTTCTTCTTCTTATCAATTTCTCAATCTCAACTGCAATAACTATTGCTACGGTTATTACTCCAATATCAATCCATTCTTCTCTGGTAAGAGGAACTGTTCTAAAAACCCATTGAAGAACCGGTACATATAACACTGCAAGATGGGCAAAGAGGGCAGCAATCATGCTGAAGAATAAAAACGGGTTACTCAGGGGGTTCTTCCTGAAAATGGATTGAAATTCGGAACGGCAGTTAAGCGCTTGGTAGAATTGGAAAAAGACCATGGTTGTGAGGGCTACGGTACGAGCCTGTTCTAATGATGCCCCTTTATTGAGATGGTATAGGTAGAGAATGACCGTTCCGGCAGCCATAACAAGCCCCATAAGAACAGTCTTTTGTATCATAATGCTTGTAAGAATACGTTCTTTCGGATGCCTTGGAGGTCTCAGTAAGACTCCTTTTTCTCCTGGTTCAAAGGCAAGAGCAATATCCTGAAGCCCATTTGTTACGAGGTTCAACCAGAGTATCTGTACCGCTATATAGGGTATAGGGAGACCCATTGCAACGGTGGTGATAATGGCAATCAGTTCTCCAAAACCGCATGATATCAGAAAGAGGGTGACCTTCTTGATATTATCATACACCACCCTTCCCTCTTCAACCGCTGCAAAAATGCTTGCAAAATTATCATCAGTAAGGACAGCATCGGAGGCCTCTTTCGCAACATCGGTTCCCGTTCTGCCCATGGCAATACCAATATGAGCAGCCTTGAGGGCAGGTGCATCATTAACTCCGTCGCCTGTCATCGCTACAACCTCACCCTGTTTTATTAATTGATTTGTTATTCTTAACTTATGGTGAGGCGCTACCCTTGCAAATACCGATACGTTTTTTACCGTATGAAAAAGTTCTTCATCACTCATCGTTTCAAGCTCTTTTCCTGTGCAAACCTTCTCGTCCTGTCCACCTAATCCAAGCTCTTTTGCGATAGATACTGCAGTGATTGCATGGTCACCGGTTATCATTATGGTTCTGATTCCTGCTTGTCTACACCCCTCTATTGCTTCTATTACTTCTTGTCTTGGCGGATCGATCATACCCTGAAGACCTGCAAAGGTTAATCCTGATTCTATATCCCGGTGAATAAGTTCTTCCTTGTCATTCGGCGTTTCTTTATAAGCAAATGCGAGTACTCGTAAACCTTTTTTAGCAAAAGTATTTGCAGCCTGAAGGATCTCTTTTTTCGGAGAGCTGCTATTTGTTTTAAATTTGGTACACATGTCTACTATCTTTTCCGGGGCGCCCTTTACGAAAATACATTTTTTGTTTCGGTGCTTGTTAAGGGTAGCCATATAACCGCGTTCCGATTCAAAAGGTATAATCGCAATTTGTGGATAATTTTTCCTCTCTTCTTCAGGGTTAAGATCTCCCTTTATTGCTGATACAATAAGCGCTCCTTCTGTAGGGTCTCCATCAATTTTGTATTGGCTATCTTCAAGATAAATATGAGATTCATTACAAAGTAATCCTATTCGTAAAACAAGCAGGAGATCTTCCTTGTCTTTGTGGGGAACAGGCATCTCATCACGAAGAATCTCACCCTTTGGATTATATCCTGTTCCGGTTACTTCATAGATATGATTTTCATTATAAATGAGTTTCACGGTCATTTCATTCTTTGTTAGTGTTCCTGTCTTGTCAGAGCATATGACGGTAGTACTTCCCAGGGTTTCCACTGCGGGTAGCTTTCTTATAATAGCATTTCTCCTTACCATTCTTGATACACCGATTGCCATAGTAATGGTTACCGCAACAGGAAGACCCTCAGGTATTGCTGATACGGCAGTAGCAACAGCAACCATAAACATTTCAGAAATATCTGATCCATGCGCTAAGAAGCCTATACCAAAGAGAATGCCAGAAAGTCCAACAATAACAACTCCTATGATTTTTGCAAACCGCTCCAGTTTATTCTGAAGAGGTGTTTTTATTTTCACCGTTTCTCTAACGTTCTTTGCAATTTGACCAAGAACCGTTTTATTTCCCGTTTCGGTAACAATGCCTCTCCCTCTTCCACTTACAACAATTGTTCCTGTGAAGGCCATATTTTTCTGGTCTCCTGGCGTTAGATTATCCTTTTGTATTGGTGATGTAGTTTTTTCTCCAGGGATTGATTCACCGGTAAGCATGGATTCATCAATTTTTAACTCAAGAGTCTTAAAAAGTCTTAGATCTGCCGGTACCTTGCCTCCTGATGCAAGAAGAACGATGTCACCTGGTACCAGTTCTTCGCTGTTTATTTCTTTTTCTTGTCCATTCCGTAAAATCTTTGCCTTCGGTATCAGCATTTTTTTGAGTGCCCTGACACTCTGTTCTGCCTTAAATTCCTGGATATAACCAATAATTGTATTAAGGAATACTACTGCCATAATTACACTGGTATCAATAAATTCTTTCAGGAGAAAGGTAACGAATGCTGCTACGAAAAGGATATAAATGAGGGGACTGGTAAACTGGTGAAGGAGGATCTTTATTTTGCTTATCTTTTCCTCTTCTGCAAGTCTGTTTGGACCATAGTGCTGAAGGCGTTCTTTGACTTCCTCATCAGACAATCCCTCATCGGATGTTCCAAGTTTTTGCACTATTTCTCTTACAGGAAGCTGATACCAGTTCATACTTTGCCTTTCATAACAAATTGGTTACCCGTATACATTGATTACGCATTGTGGATTATCAATTGCCGCCAGGAGATGGTTGTTATACCCAGTCAATGCTTCGATTCTTTTTGTATCTTCATGGCGAAACAAGCTTGATTATGCTATCCTTTTTCTGGTTACAGAATCGAACCAGTGAGCATCATTGGGTGAAAATTTTAGGCCGGCTTCATCACCTATCTTTATTCTTTCTCCCATATTCTTTGCGTACCATATTGTCGTAGGGTTGATTGTAACATGTCCTATCGATTCATTACCGAGATATTCTATATGTTCCACGGTACATGGTATAATGGTTTGTGTATCTGCTGGTACTATTGTCAGATTTTCAGGTCTTATACCAAGGATAAGATTTGTTTGATCAGGTAAAGGGGTGGGAAATGCAATCGTAGTATTTCCAAGGATAAAAGAATGGGTGTCATATTTCTGCACCTGTACCATGTTCATGGGAGGAGCCCCAATGAAACTGGCAACAAAGGTATTATGAGGTTTCTGATATATTTCATCCGGTGTGCCTATCTGTTGTAAGTTGCCTTTATCCATAATTACGATGCGATCTCCCAGAGTAAGTGCTTCTGTTTGGTCATGAGTGACATATATTGTAGTGATATTACGCTGTCTTTGTAATTTCTTTAACTCCCCTCGCGCTGAGAGCCGAAGCCGTGCGTCTAAATTACTGAGTGGCTCATCCATGAGAAAGACTTGTGGATTTCTCACGAGCGCCCGTGCCAATGCTATCCGTTGCCTTTCTCCACCAGAGAGTTCCTTTGGGTACTTATGCAGTAAGGCGCTTAATCCCAGCATTTCAGCTGTTTTTATAACCCGATGGTGTAAATCCTTTTCTTTCCGTATTTTCAGGGGGAAGGCAATATTATCATAACTCTTCATGTGGGGGTATAGGGCATAATTCTGGAAGACCAGAGCGATATCTCTTTTTCCGGGCGGGACATTATTCACGATACGTTCATTAAAGAATATATGTCCGGAGGTAGGTATTTCCAAACCAGCAAGCATATTCAAGGTTGTGGATTTTCCGCTTCCGCTAGGGCCGAGCACAACAAGAAATTCACCACTGGATATATCTAAATTCAGCTTGTTTACAGCAACGTAATGGTTGTTATAGAGTTTTATAACATTTTGTAATTTTATTTTCATCCTTTAAGCGCCCCTGCTGTTAGTCCCTGTACAATATATTTTTGAAAAAACAGCAAAAACAGAAGAAGAGGAAGTGTTACTATAACTGATGCTGCTGCAATATCACCCCAGGGAACCTCAAAGGTACCCTGAAATAATGCAATTCCTACTGATGCTAATCTTGATGATTCATCAAGGGTAAAAGTAAGCGCAAAAAGAAATTCATTCCAGCAAAAAATAAAAATAAGAACCGATGCAGAAATAACCCCCGGTAATGATAGGGGGGTAATAATATATCGAAAGGCTTGAAAATAGGTGCATCCATCAATAAGGGCAGCACAGTCCATATCTGTTGGGATCTTATCAAGATATTTTACCAGAAGAAAAAAGGCCAAAGGGAAATTATTGGCACTGTACGTAACGATAAGAGAGATGGGAAGATTAATCCAGCCTAAGGTATAAAATAGTTTATAAAGGGCAGCTACAAGGCTTATGGAAGGGAGGGTAAATAAAATAATAATCATAAAGAGAATGGATGTTTTTCTCCGGAATGAGAAGCGTGATATACTGTAAGCCGCAAGAAGTGCGATTGGTATTGTAATGAATACCGTTGATAACGATACCATAAAACTATTGAATAAATAATGAGGAAAATAACTTTTCAGAAGGACATTCTTATATGCAGCAAGGGTAATGGTAGTGGGAAATACCGGTGGTAATTGCATAATCTGAAAGGGAGGCTTGATAGAGGTTAATAAAATCCAAAGGAAAGGAAATATACTCCAAACGGTAATGATAATTACGAGCAGGTAAAATAAAGTTTTTTTGTAATAATTCATAGTGATTTAAACCGTTGTTTAGGATAGAGAAAGTTAAATCTCAAAAAACTTCTTTTCGCGCCTTTGTGCCCTGGTGGTCAATTATAAATGAATGATATCGTCAGAATGATACATGCATAAGAATAAAAGCAAGCAATCCTTGAGATGACGAGTAAGGATAAAGTTCTGCTTAACGTGTTCATGTCCGTTTTCACCGAGCCTTTTAGCATATTCTGGGTTATGTAATAACTGTTTTATAGAGAGAGCGGCGCCAAAAATACTATGGCATAAAAGTCCATTATATTTATGTCTGATTTGTAATGGGATACCACCGGTGCTGGAAGCGACAACCGGTTTTGCCTTCCATAATGCCTCGGTTACGGTAAGTCCAAACCCTTCACGCAGTGATTTTTGTATAATAACGGTGGACGCCCTTTGTAGCGCATTGATTTCTATGTCACTCCCGGATGGAACAGGGAGAATATGTATATCTGCATCGTTTCCTGCTATTTCTTTTGTGTCTGCAAAAACCTTGCTTGATTCCGGATCATCTGTAGCTGTTCCTCCGGCGAGAATGAGTTGGCAGTCGATACGCTTCTTTACTAAACGGTAGGCTTCAATAACGCCAATAGGATCTTTCAGATAGTCAAACCGTGAGATCTGGGTAATAATAGGTTTATCTTTCTTTATTTGATATTTTTCCAGTACCGTATCGATTGTTTCCTGAGGCAGATCTTTATTCTTATCGCTTAAAGGATCGATAGATGGCAGGATAAGAAATTGCCGGATAGGTAAGGCTGGTGAGAAATTTGGAGAAGAAAAAATCGCGCTATCATACTGATGGATAAATGGTTTTAGAAAATTCCATACATGAGTATCCGGGGATGAGATATCGATATGACATCGCCATGCCCACTTGCTGCCGGGCATAGACAATTTTTTTTTAATAAGCGCAATAGGTTGTGGATCATGGATAATCATGATATCTCCATATGCCTTAAGTTCTTCAATGTTTTGCTGGCTTGTCTCCATAAATGCTTCAAACATTTGTGGACTAATCTCTTCAGGCCTTCCGTGCAAGGCATTGTGGAATTTCTTTGTAACATTGAAGAAACTCTCCCCGCCTTTAATTACATCCCACCTGGTATTTACCCCTAATTCCTGTAACAAAGGCACAATTCGACTGAGAAGTTCTGCAACACCACCTCCCATTGCAGTAGAATTGATATTTTGGACAATTTTCTCCTGAAGTTTGCCTGCTAATAATTGTAACTCTTCAATGGTACTAGAACCGACTACAGAACTATATTCTGAAATTTTTGCCATAATTTTTTTACTTTGGAAGAGCTTCTGGAATAACCGGATGTTCCTTTAAAGATTCGGCAATTCTTTTTTCGACTAACTTTATGATGGTAAATCGTAAATTTTCTAAAGTATAGGTATAGGGGTCCAGGGCGGCTATTTTATTTGCCAGTTTATTTTCTGATAAACAATCCTCGAGCCATTTAGAAAAATCATTAATGCCCTGTCTTATACGAAGCCTTGCTTCAAACATGTGAAAATAGAGAGAACGAGGTGTTACTTTTTGCAATGCAGTTTTGAATTCCTTAAGATCTGAAGCTTTATGTGGTGTTTGTAAAATAAAGCTAACAGATTTTAAAAAACGGAACTCTTCCCCTGTGGTTGCAAATTTATTTAATGATGTTGGGTAGTCTTTAACGTAATCTTCAATGGTACGGGCTATTTTATCCCGGAGTTCACGAATTGTTGCGTACTGAATGGTATCAATGCTCAGCAAATATTCACCAAGCCTTGCTTCACCTAAAAATTCAGTAACCCAGTAGGAAAAATCATTTGGCGGTTCAGGTAATAAATATTGATGTTCCTGGAGAAAATGATGAGTATGATGATAAATAACTGATCCTGGAACTGTCTTGATAAGATCAAGTAACTGCTGCAAATTTGTTGCCTTTAACCCGGTAAGCTCGGTAAGAGAGACTTGTGTTGAAAATATAAAAGGCTCTTTTGCTTTTCCTAACGCATTCATCGTAAATTCCATCCTTTTTCTGTAGAAATATCCTCAGTTATTCAGGTTTTTCACAGTTAAATCTCCTTACAAGCTTTATCATCTTATTCCCCAATCTCTCTTTTGCAGAAAGATCGGTGAAATTACAACGCTAAACATCCGCAGATGAAAGAGTCTTTGACATTGATATTCGAAGAGAGCCATAATGAATTACCCGCCGACCATCTCTCCGCCGTTAGGGTGAAGAACTTGTCCTGTTATGTATGAGGAATCATCAGAGGCTAAAAATACATAACAAGGGGCAATTTCATCTGGTTCTGCTGCCCTCTCCATAGGAACCTGGGCGCCGAAACTCTCTACCTTTTCTTCAGGAAAACTGGCAGGAATAAGCGGTGTCCAAACCGGTCCAGGCGCAACAGCATTTACACGGATGCCTTTTTTGATGAGGGATAAGGCTAGCGAACGAGTAAAGGAAACAATTGCTCCTTTTGTAGAGGAGTAATCCAAAAGATGCAGGCTGCCCCGATATGCAGTGACGGAAGTGGTATTAATGATAGTAGAACCTTTCCCTAAATGTTTTAAGGCTGCTCGGGTCATAAAAAAATATGAGAAAATGTTAGTACGGAATGTAGTTACCAATTGCTCCTCTGTAATGTTTTCTATGCTTTCCTGAACAAACTGTACGGCAGCATTGTTGACTAAGATGTCGAGTTTACCTAGTTCATTAACGGTCTTCTTGACTGCTTGTGAGCAGAATACCCCATCGCCCACATCACCCGCAATCAATAAACAACGACGTCCTTCTTTTTCTATTAATCTGCGGGTTTCTTCTGCATCTTTATGCTCATTATGATATACAACAGATACCTGTGCCCCTTCCTTGGCAAAGGCGATAGCTGCAGCCCTCCCTATACCACTATCCCCGCCCGTGATAAGAGCTACCTTGTCCTGTAACTTATCGCAGCCACGGTACTCCTTCATTTGACTTTTCGGCTTGGGCTGCATTTGATGTTCTTTTCCCGGTTGCTGTTCCTGATGTTGTGGCGGATACTTTTTTTCCTGGAATTGTTGTGTCATAGAGCAACCTCCTTAAAAACAAAAAAACCTTGCTGCAAAGATATTTACCATAACAATCTTCGGCAGTAAGGCTATCTTATTTCTATAGTGTCAGTTATGAGTGTAAGTATCTGCTATTTATGCTGATACTGTTCACGAACACTGTCCACGGTTACAAGACCCTTTCCTTTGCGTCCTCTGATTACTCAAAGTTTGCCTTTTTCATGCTAGTTTTTACTCGTTGATATTACTCATATTTACATAACATGCTTTAGTATTTTAAGTCAAGTCAAAAAATAAAATAAGAGCATGCTCGCCCTTACTTCTCCAATCTGATTACCTCATAGGAAATATTGTGTAGCATTATTATAAATCGAAAGACAAAAGAGTTGTGGTATTTCGTAGTATCGTGATATATAAACAATCGTTTATTTTATGTTGACAAATTAAGTAAACAAATGTATACTTAAGCACATTGATTTGCAGCATCGCTCTCTTGATGTATAGGAATTTTCATTTTGTAGGGAACCCTTTCGGGTTGCTATCCTCGTGCAGGTATTCAGACGGGGAGGCAAGGCTAATGCCTTGTCCTACATTATACTACTACAGGTATCCAGAAGAATTTAAGAGATGTATTGGCAGTTCTCTGTTAGAGACCCCTGAATATTACCATGTAATCTATTCAAGAAAGGAGTAGGAAGTATGAAACTTACGAGGAGGACTTTCCTA
>JAANMY010000939.1_pt1 | contig 36668 bp, 35 predicted proteins | sample 7279691 | NCBI WGS metagenome assembly JAANMY01 (sample SAMN14094543, study PRJNA606508) | bioreactor metagenome | isolation source: A lab-scale SPAN reactor treating ammonium-rich wastewater day 388 | place: Ireland: Galway | collected 2018-02-07
CATCATCGCCGAAGCTAGTGAGCCGATATGACAGACATTCGATCCTCGATTGGACCAAACCGCCCGCATATCCCTTCATCATCTAAATTGTCAAAAAGCGTTCCGAACACAACACGAAGAACCCGCCAGTTACCCAGCGTCTTCGCTCGCCTCGCATCCAGATTGTCTCAGGCGTTTCCGCCGCCGTCGCTGGTTCGTTCGCGTTTCCGCGTCGTCTCCGCTTCGGTGAGGCGGTATCTAGGCCCCGCGGCCCGAACCCGCAAGAGAAAAAACGCGCCCACCCCCCACTTTTTTTCGCAAGACCGTCATACTGCCTTGTTTTGCTGGGTTTGGCGCCTTCTGCAGCGGTGGGATCAGGCCCCTGCCCCCGACAGGGCGCCGGAAGGATGTTGCGGCAAGGCGAATCATCGCGCAATTTCCTGACCATACGGACAGAAGCGGCCGAATCGCCGGCCGCCCGGGCGCCGGAATCGGGCAAAATAAATCCGCTGATTCCCGTGATTCCCCGCTGAACCGCCGGAATCACCCCGGTCATGTCAGGGGGCACCCGTTGCCGGATGCCCCCTCTGCGTATCAGCGTGCCGCGGCCGGTGTCGCGCCCTGCCCCCGGCTGCGCGCCCGGGTCGGCACCAGCCGCAGCGCCAGCAGTCCGATCACCGCCGCCAGATAGAGGAACGGCTCCAGCGGAAAGCCTTTCACCAGCCAGACGAAATGCACCGCCCCCAGCAGCACCGCCGGATAGGTCAGCTTGTGCAATTTGCGCCAGGCCTGCCCGCCCAACCGCCGGATCGCCGCATTGTTCGAGGTCAGCGCCAGCGGCACCAGCAGCACAAAGCCGATGAAGCCCAGCGTGATATAGGGTCTGCGGGCGATTTCGATGCCGATGCGCGACAGGCTTTGCAGATCGAGCAGCGCCCAGACCAGGAAATGCGCCAGCACAAAGCCGAAGGCCGTGACCCCCAGCGCCCGGCGGTATTTCAGCAGGCTGATCCCGGTCGAGACCCGCAAGGGCGTCACCGCCAGCACCGCGACCAGCAATTGCAGCGCCACCAGCCCATAGCGGCGTTCCAGCGCGTTGATCGGTTCCGGCCCCAGCGCGCCCGACAGGCCCAGCCAGAACAGCCAGCCGGCCCAGGCCGCGCCCAGCGCATAGATCGGCCAGGCCGGGACACGCCGCGTGGCCCGGTTCACCCCCTGAACGAGCGACATCAGTACTGCTCCCGCAGGTCCATGCCGTCATAGAGCGAGGCGACTTCGGATTCATAGCCGTTGAACATCAGCGTATCCTGACGCCGGGCGAACAGCCCGCCGCCGATCTGCCGCTCGCTGGCCTGCGACCAGCGCGGGTGATCGACCGTCGGGTTGACGTTGGCATAGAACCCGTATTCGCGGGAATTGAGCCGGTTCCAGGTGGTCGGCGGCTCGCGGTCGGTCAGGGTGATGCGGATGATCGACTTGATCGACTTGAAGCCGTATTTCCACGGCACCACCAGCCGGATCGGCGCGCCGTTCTGCTTGGGGATCGTCTCGCCGTAGATGCCGGTGGCCATCAGCGTCAGCGGGTGGCGGGCCTCGTCCAGCCGCAGCCCCTCGACATAGGGGAAGGGGATCACCCGGCGCTGCACGCCCGGCATGTTTTCCGGCTGCACCACGGTTTCAAACGCGACATGCGTGGCCCCGGCCTGCACGCCGACCTTGTCCAGAATGTCGGCCAGCTCCACGCCGTTCCACGGCACCACCATCGACCAGGCCTCGACGCAGCGGAACCGGTAGATGCGTTCCTCGACGCTCAGGCCGTCCAGCAGGTCGGCCAGCGCGTAATCGCCGGGCCGGTCCACCAGACCATCGACGCGGATCGACCAGGGCTCTGTCACCAGCCGGTCGGCATAGACCGAGGGGTCATCCTTGCCGACGCCGAATTCGTAATAATTGTTATAGCTCGAGATTTGCAGCAGCGTGTTCGGCTCCAGCCCCTGCGCCTGCGCGCCGCCCGCCATCGCCAGCGCGGCACCGCCCGCGGCGCCCGCCATCAACTGGCGTCGGTTCAGCCACAGCGCCTTTGGCGTGACATCGGCTTTGGTCAGGTCGTTGGTCCAGCGATAGGCCATGAGCGGGTCTCCTTGCGGCGTCTCGGGTTCACAGGACGATACGAGCCTAAGGCCGGAAATGTTTCCTGTCGCGCCCGAAATTCGCCGTCACCCTTTCGTGACCTCAGCCGACAGGGACGATTTCATAGCGCCCTGAGGCCTCGAGCCCGGGCCAGAGGTAGCGATCGGGCCAAAGCAGCGTCGGCGTTGCAAAGCGATGGACAAAGAACCCGATGACATGCGCCACCGGCAGGGCCGCGCCGGAACCGTCATGGCTGTTGTCATAGATCAGCGCCTCGTCGGCCACGTCGATGGCTGGCAGCAGCGTCTGCGACATGCTGCGGGCATAGCGGTCGCGGATTCGGTCCTCGGGCACGGAATGGCCGCCCAGCGACACCCGGTTGGCGACGCGGGCGACATTGATGTCAGGGTCGTCGGTGGTGACAAAGATCAGACGCACAAAGAAATCCGCGTCCCTCGCCGCCCGCATCGCCGAAACATGGCTGGCGTGCGACATGACGGATTCATAGGTAAAGCTCTGCCTGTCGCGGATCGCCGCATCCCGGGCCGAGCGCACGAAACTCTGCGCATCCGCGGCCGACAGGCCGCCGCGCGCCAGATCGTCGGCATTGTGCAGATTGTTCAGCGCGATGCCAAATTCGCCCAGAATCGCCAGGACGGTGCTCTTGCCCGATCCGTTCGGCCCGCCGACAATCGTAAACTCGGGGCGGGGGGGCAAACCGTCGCCGCGCCGTCAGCGGCGCCCGGCCGGTTTCAGCCCGTGTTGGCGGGCCTCATGCGCGGCCAGTCGCCCGCCCGCGGTCAGGGCCGACAGCACGGTATGAAAATCCACGGTGGCGATCGAGCGCGGCGCGACCAGCGGCCCGGCGTGAGGCTCGCCCTGCTCGCGCTCGCCTTTCAACCGCTCGACCGCGCTCTGGATGATCTCGGCCTTCATCCGGCCAAACGCGGCCCAGTCCCGGCCCTGCTCGTCTGGCGAAACCTCGTTCAGAACCAGTTCGACGATTTCGGCCACCGCCTCGGTCTCGGCGATCTCGGAAATCGCCTTGCCGAGAATGGTGTTGGGCGTCACGTCGTCCTCTGCCCGATCGGCGATCGTTTGTGCCATGGTTCAGCTTTCTGCCCGGTTTTGGCGGTCAGTTTCAGGGGAGTTGGCCGCCTAAGTCAAGTGGTGCGCGCGCCAGTCGGGTCAAGACGGCGCCCGACAACTCTACGCGAGGTTGATTTTCGGCGCGTTAACGCCTCCTGCCCCGCTCAAAGCTGCCGCAGCACCAGGTTTTCCAGCCGTTCCTGCCGCCCCGACCGCGGCTTGGGGTCCAGCCCGCGGGCCTCGACCATCGCGGCGATAGAGCCCAGATCGGTCTGCATCAGCCCCTTGCCATCGGGCGTGTCCCAGCCCGCATAGCGGGCGGCGCGCGCCGCATCCAGCGCACCGTCCTCGATGATCCGCGCCGCCGCCTTCAGCGCCGCGGCGCAGACATCCATGCCGCCGACATGCGCCAGGATCAGATCCTCGGGCTCGATCGATTGCCGCCGGATCTTGGCGTCGAAATTGGTGCCGCCGGTGGCAAAGCCACCCGCGCGCAGGATCTCGTAATAGGCCAGCGTCATCTCGGGCACCGAATTGGGGAACTGGTCGGTGTCCCAGCCCGACTGGTAATCGTTGCGGTTCATGTCGATGGAACCGAAAATCCCCAGCGCCGAGGCCATGGCGATCTCGTGCTCGAACGTGTGCCCGGCCAGAATCGCATGGCCCTGCTCGATGTTCACCTTCACCTCGCGCTCAAGACCGAAATCCTTGAGGAAGGAATGCACCGTCGCCACGTCGAAATCATACTGGTGCTTGGCCGGTTCCTGCGGCTTGGGCTCCATCAGGATCGTGCCCTTGAACCCGATCTTGTGCTTGTACTCGACCACCATCTGCAGGAACCGCCCCAGTTGCGCCCGTTCGCGCGCCAGATCGGTGTTCAGCAGCGTCTCATAGCCTTCGCGCCCGCCCCACAGCACATAATTCTCGCCGCCCAGTTGCGCGGTGGAATCGATGCAGGCCTTCACCGTCGCCGCGGCATAGGCGAACACCTCGGGGTCGGGGTTGGTCGCCGCCCCGGCCATATAGCGCCGGTTGGTGGTCAGGTTCGCCGTGCCCCACAGCAGCCGAACGCCGCTGTCCTCCATCTTGCGCTGCAGGTAATCGGTGATCTCGCGCAGCCGGGCGGCGCTTTCGGCGAACGAGGCGCCTTCGGGGCGCACATCATGGTCGTGAAAGCAAAAGAACGGCATGTCCAGAATATCGAACATCTCAAAGGCCGCATCCGCCTTGACCTTGGCATGATCCATCGACTCGCCGAACCACGGGCGGTCAAACGTCACCCCGCCGAACGGGTCCAGCCCCGACCACATGAACGCATGCCAATAGGCCACGGCAAAGCGCAGATGGTCCTTCATCGGCTTGCCCAGCACCAGCTCGTCCGGGTTGTAATGCCGAAAGGCGAAGTCGTTGCGGCTGCCGGGGCCCTCAAAACAGATCTTGGGAATGCCCTGGAAAAACTCGGTCATGGTTCGTCCTCAAGTCAAAGAGATCTGAGCGCGGCATAGGCCGCGCGGTAGCGGGCATGCGCCTCGCCATAAGCGGCGGTCAGGGCGGCATCCGGCTCATGGCTGCGCGCGACCGGCGGCGCATAGGCCACCTCGGCCCCCGCCCCCGTCGCCGCCATCATCCCCAGCCGCGCCGCGCCCAGCGCCGCGCCGAATTCGCCCTGCGCCGGCACATCCAGCGGAAAGCCCAGCGTGGTCGCCAGCACATCCAGCCAATAGCTTGACCGCGCGCCACCACCGATGGCCAGCGCCCGGTGGATCACCGTCCCGGTGGCGCCCAGGGCATCGCGGCAATCGGCAAAGGCAAAGGCCACGCCCTGCATCACCGCCCGCGCCGCCGCCTGCGCATCGGTCGCATGGTCCAGATGCAGGAACTGCCCGCGGATCGCCGCATCGTTATGCGGCGTCCGCTCGCCCCCCAGATAGGGCAGGAACAAGGTCCGCCCCGGCGCCTGCAAGGTCGCCCCGCCCTGCGCCAGTTCGGCCGCCGATTGCCCGGTCAGCGTGGCAAGCCAGTTCAGCGCGTCAGTCGCCGCCAGGATCACCCCCATCTGATGCCATGTCCCCGGCACCGCATGGCAGAACGTATGCACCGCCGTCGCCGGATCGGGGCGATAGGCGCCGTTCGCCGCGAACAGCACGCCCGAGGTGCCGAGGCTCAGAAACGCCGACCCCTCACGCACCACCCCGGCACCGATCGCCGCCGCCGCATTGTCGCCGCCCCCCCCGGCCACCACCAGCGGCGGCAGGTCCAGCTCGATCCCCAGCTTGTCGCGCAGATCGCCCGAGGGCGCGCTGCCCTCGACAAGCCGCGGCATGTGATCGCGCGTCAACCCGCAGGCCGCCAGCAGCGTATCCGACCAGTCGCGCGCCCCGGTATCAAACCAGGCCGTCCCGGCCGCATCCGACATTTCCGACACATACTCGCCCGTCAGACAGAACCGCAGGTAATCCTTGGGCAGCAGCACCTTGGCGACGCGCGCAAAGATTTCAGGCTCGTTCTGGCGCACCCATTCCACCTTGGGCGCGGTAAACCCCGGGAACACGATATTCCCGGTGATCGCCCGGAACCGCGGATCGGCATCCATCGCCGCCGCCTGCCGGTGACTGCGCGTGTCGTTCCACAGCAGGCAGGGCCGCAGCACCTGCCCGTCGCCGTCCAGCAACACCGCGCCGTGCATATGCCCCGACAGCCCGATCCCCCTGAGCCCCCGGCACTCATGCTGCGCCCGGATCGCCCGCAGCGCATCGCGCGCCGCCGCTTCCCAGCTCTGCGGGTCTTGCTCTGACCAGCCGTCATGCAGCCGCTGCACGCTCAACGGCACCGAATGCTCGGCCAGTACGCGCTGATCCCCGTCGATCAGAATCGCCTTCAGCGACGAGGTTCCCAGATCCAGCCCGATATACATCTCAGGCCGCCAGATGCTCGGGCTTCTTGCCCAGAATGATCATTGCCAGAATGTCATCCTCACTGACCTCATCCACCTTGACCACGCCGACCAACTGGCCGTTCTTCATCACCGCCGCCCGGTCGCACAGCTTTTTCACCGCATGCACGTCGTGGTCGATCAGAAAGATCCCCAGCCCCTGTCGCTTCAGCTCGTGGATCAGATCCGCCACCATCTGCGTTTCCTGCGGGCCCAGCGCCGCCGTCGGCTCGTCCATGATCAGCACCCGGGCGTTGAAATAGACCGCCCGGGCAATCGCCACCGATTGCCGCTGCCCGCCCGACAGCGCGCTGACCGGCGCCTTGAACTTCTGGAAATTGGGGTTCAGCCGCCCCATGATGCGCCGGGTCTCGGCCTCCATGCGGCTGTCATCGACAAACCCCAGCCGCGTCGTCAGCTCGCGCCCCAGAAACAGGTTCGCCGCCGCATCGAGGTTATCGGCCAGCGCCAGCGTCTGATAGATCGTCTCGATGTTGTGGCTGCGCGCATCGCGGGGGTTCTGGATGTCCACCTCGACCCCGTCGATAAAGATCTGCCCGGCATCCTTGCGATAGGCGCCCGAGAGGCACTTGATCAGCGTCGATTTCCCGGCGCCGTTGTGCCCCAACAGGCCGACCACCTCGCCGGGGTACAGATCGACCGTGACATGATCCACCGCCTTGATCCCGCCGAACGAAATCGAGATGTCGCGCAGTTCGACCAGCGGCGCCGCGGTTTGAGAGACGCTCATCACAGTTTTCCTTTCCGACGCAGGAACAGCCACAGCGCCAGCGCGAGCGCGGCCACCACCAGCCCATAGACCCAGCCAAAGGCCACCAGAATCACCACCGGCACGCCGATCAGATGCACCAGCAGCACCTTGGGCCGCACCGAGGCGACGCGGTAGCCGATATCCAGCAGCACCGCCTCGACCAGCACCGCGCCGACGACGATGTTCTGGAACGGCGCATCGACGCCGACCATCGCCATCCCCGATTGCAGCGATTGCATGATGAGCGCGCCCAGAATCGCGCCGTAGATCGTGCCGATCCCGCCCGACAGCGCCGTGCCGCCGATCACCGCCGCGGCGATGACGCGCAATTCGTCCAGCGTGCCGATGTCATTGGCGTGGTTGGTCAGCCGGGCCGAGGCGACGACCGCCGACAACCCGCACAAGAACCCCATGATCGCAAAGACCTTGACGGTCAGCAGCCGGGTGTTGACGCCCGACAACTCGGCCGAATCCGGGTTGCCGCCGGTGGCAAAGATATAGCGCCCCAGCCGCGTCTTGCGGGCGATCACCGTCATCGCCACCGCCAGCACGATCAGCAGCAGCACCGAAATCGGCAGGCCATAACCCTCGGTGTACCCCTCGGGCATCACCTCGCCCCGCGCCTCAAAGGCGCGGGCCAGCCGCGCCGTCGGCACCTGATAGGCGTTCAGCACCGCGACAAACACCAGGATCGCCCCGGCCAGCAGCGCCGCCAGCAGCGCCTCGGCCCACAGCGGCTTGACCGGAAAACCATGCCCCAGCTTGCCGCGCCGGGCCGAGAACAGCGACCAGACCAGCGCCGCCGCCGCCGCCAGCCCCAGAACCCAGCTCAGCGTCACGCCCAGCGTGCCGTTGATGCCGCCGAACAGTTGAAAGGTCTCGTCCAGCGGGCCGATGGTCTGGCCGCCGGTGGTATACCAGGCGACGTTGCGCCAGATCAGCAGCCCGCCCAGCGTGACGATAAAGGCCGGGATCGTCAGATAGCCCACCAGCCAGCCCTGGAACGCGCCGATCAGCGTGCCCACCAGCAGCCCGGCCAGAATGGCGATCGGGGCGATGGCGGGATGACCCAGCTCCAGCCCCATGAAATCGGGCAACCAGGCCTTTTGCGTCATCGCCATGACCGCCGAACAGGTGGCCAGCAGCGCGCCGACGCTCAGGTCGATATGCCGGGTGACGATCACAAACACCATGCCGGTGGCCATGATCGCCACGCTGACCGTCTGGATCGACAGGTTGAAAATGTTGCGCGGGCTCAGGAATCGCCCGTCGGTCATGATGTTGAAGGCAACGCAGATCACCACGAAAGCGGCGATCATGCCCAGCATGCGCGTGTCGATCTCCAGCGACTCGAGCAGCGAGCGGCGCCTGGGGGCCACGACGGGGCGCGCGGTATCGCTCATGGCGGTCTCTCTTGGTCAGGATTGGGATGCCGGGCCGCCACACAGCGGCAGGTCGGCCCCGGCGGTCACGCCGCCGGGGCCGCAGTCAGCTCAGTTGCAGGGGGCCGGACCGTTGGTCACGCCCTGGCACAGCGCCTCTTGCGTGATCCAGCCCGCATCGACCACCGTGGACAGGTTCGCCGCGGTGATCGGCACCGGCGCCAGGAAGCGCGAGGTCATCGTCGTGCCGCCCGGCGAGGTCCATTCCGCCGCGCCCTCGATGTCGGCCATCGCGGTGCCACGGGCCAGCGCCACGGCGATTTCAGCCGCAGCCCGGCCCAGATCGCGCGCGTCCTTCCAGACCGAAACGGTCTGCGTGCCCAGCGCCACACGGTTCAGCGCGGCATGGTCGCCGTCCTGCCCCGAAACCGGAATGCCCTGCATCCCCTGCGCGGTCAGCGCCGCCACCACACCGCCCGCGGTGCCGTCGTTCGAGGCGATCACCGCATCGACGCCGTTGTCGGTCGCGGTCAGGATCTGCTCCATGTTGCGCTGCGCGTTGGCGGGCAGCCAGCCGTCGGTATAGGCCTCGCCGACGATGGTGATGGCACCGCTGTCGATCGCCGCCTGGATGATCTCTTGCTGGCCGCCGCGCAGGAAGTCGGCGTTCGGATCGGTGGGCGAGCCCTTGATCATCACATAGCGCCCGGTCGGCGCCGCCTCGAACACGGCGCGGGCCTGCATCCGGCCGACCTCGACGTTGTCAAAGGTCAGATAGAAGGCGCGCGCATCCTCGATCAACCGGTCATAGGCGACAACCGGGATGCCCTCGTCGGCGGCGGCCTGCACCGCCGGGCCGATGGCCTGCGCGTCCTGCGCCAACACGATCAGCGCGTCGACACCCTGCGCGATCAGCGCCTCGATGTCGGAAAGCTGCTTGGCCGACGATGATTGCGCATCAGCCGAGACATAGCGCGCCCCCGCTGCCTCCAGCGCGGCGACAATCGCCGCCTCGTCGGTGCGCCAACGCTCTTCCTGAAAATTCGACCAGCTAACCCCGACCGTGATGTCTTGGGCCATCGCCGATGTGGCAAACCCTGCCGTCGCAACGACGGCAGCGAACAATGCTTTACGCATGCGTATCCTCCCTGGATGGTGCCCCGAGTCTGGGGGCCGCGGGACTGAACCCGACGCCCGGAAGCATAAGTTATTTCTTTCACCTGTCAAAATAAATATTCTCGCCTTGGCGGGAATTTCATGGTTCAATGTCAGTATCGGCCGGATGTTTGCGCGAACTTGAAACGTTTCGCGCTCACGCCGCAGCGCAGCGACGGGATATAATTTAATGGCTGAACTTATAACAGCGTCAGACCCCGGCCCGGCCCCGCGCGAGCCCGGCGGCGCCGCCGCCGATTCCGCCACCCCACCCGCGGGTTGTGGCCCGCTGCTGCCCGGCCCCGCCACCGATACCAAGTCCTTGCGCCAGCGCGTTTTCGAGCATGTGCGCGCCACCGGCACCGCCGCGCGCGCCGATGTCTCGCGCGCGCTGGGCATCAGCGCCGGGTCGGTCACGCAGCTCACCTCCGACCTGATCGCCCAGGGCTATCTGCGCGAGACCGACGATTTCCCCCGCGACCGCCGCGAGGCCGGGCGCGGCCGTCCCGCCGTCGCCCTGACCGTCGTGCCGCAGGCGCATCGCGTCATCGGCATCAAGCTGTCGGATGAACGCCACACCGCCGTACTGGCCGATTTCGCCGGCAATATCCTCGCCGAATCCACCCTGCCTTCGGCCCCGGTGCGCAAGACCCTCGACCAGATCTGCGACGAGACCGCCGCGCTGGTGGACCGCCTGCTGGAACGGGCCGAGCTGCCGATCTCTGCGATTTCCGCCATCGGCATCGGCATTTCCGGCCTGGTCGAGCCCGGTTCCGGCAGTGTCCCCTGGTCGCCGCTGCTGATCGGCACCAATCTGCCGGTGCGCGACGCCCTGACCCGCCGCCTCGGCCGCCCCACCCTGATCGAGAACGACGCCAACATGCTGACCCTCGCCGAACTCTGGTTCGGCGCCGGGCGCGCCATGTCGGATTTCGCCGTCGTCACCATCGAACACGGCGTCGGCATGGGGCTGGTCGTCGGCAACCGCCTCTATCGCGGCACCCGCGGCATGGGGATGGAACTGGGCCATATCAAGGTGCATCTCGACGGCGCGCTTTGCCGCTGCGGCCAGCGCGGCTGTCTGGAGGCCTATCTCGCCGATTACGCGCTGGCGCGCGAGGCCGCCACCGCGCTGGATCGCAACCCGCGCAACATGGCCAGCCCGCAGGCGATCCTGGAAACCCTGTTCGCCGAGGCCAAGGGCGGCAACCTCGCCGCGCGCTCGATCTTCCGCCGCGCCGGGCGCTATCTGTCGGTCGGGCTGTCCAACGTCATCCAGATCTTCGATCCCGAACTCATCATCCTCTCGGGCGAGCGCATGCGCTACGATTACCTCTATGCCGACGAGGTTCTGGCCGAGACCCTCTCGCTGACCCTCAACCATGACCGCCCGCCCTGCCGCGTCGAAATCCACGCCTGGGGCGATATGGTCTGGGCCCGGGGCGCCGCGGCGCTGGCGCTGTCCTATGTCACCGACACGGTGCTGGCGCAGGGGGCGGCGTGATGTGGCGGCTGCTGGCCTTTCTCGCCGCGGGCCCGGCCCTCGCCACCCCGCAATTCGACAATCTCTCGGCCCGCCTGCCGCCGCATGTCTATGCCGGCGGCTGGGAGCATTTCGTCGGCGGCGGGGTCGCGGTCTTTGACTGCGACGGCGACCAGCGCCCTGATATCCTCGCCGCCGGTGGCACAAATCCGATGCTGTTTCTGCATAATGACGGGGATATGGCGTTTTCGGCTGCGCCTTTTCCGATAATTACCGCAGCGACCGGCGCCTACCCTCTCGACATCGACGGCGATACGATCCTCGACCTCTATATCCTGCGCGCCGGGGCTGACCGGGTCTTGCGCGGCCTGCCCGGCTGCGCGTTCGAGGATGTGACCACCGCCTGGGGCCTGCCCGAACAGGATCGCTGGTCCACCGCCTTCACCGCCTGGTGGCAGGGCGACACCCCGACGCTGGCCATCGGCCATTATGTCGACCGCGCCAACCCGAACGGCCCGTTCGAGGCCTGCGATGCCAACCTGCTGCTCACCCCCGGCGCCGGGGGCTGGCAGGCCGAAACCCTGGAACCCGGCTATTGCGCGCTGTCGATGCTCGCCGCCCGCGACGCCCGCGGCCGCCTGACCCTGCGCCTGTCCAACGACCGGCATTATTACGTCCGCGGCGGCGCCGAACAGATGTGGGACATTCACGACCGACGCTTCCTGACCGAGGCCGACGGCTGGCCGCGCACCGCGCTCTGGGGCATGGGCATCGCCTCGCGCGATCTGAACGGCGACGGGCGCGACGAGGTGATGCTCACCTCGATGGGCGACCAACTGCTACAAATCGCACAATCCGATGGCACCTACGCCGCTGCACCCTATGCGATGGGCACTTATGCAACCTTGCCGCATGATGGCCGCGACGGCCGCCCCTCGACCGGCTGGCACGCGCAATTCGGCGATGTCGACAACGACGGCCTGCCCGATCTGTTCATCGCCAAGGGCAATGTCGATCAGATGCCGACCAATGCGATCCACGATCCCAACGACCTGCTGATGCAGGCGGCGGACGGCAGCTTCCACCAGGCCGCGACCGAGGCCGGGATCGCCACGCGCGACCGCTCGCGCGGCGCGGCGCTGGCCGATCTCGACGGCGACGGGCGGCTCGATCTGATCGTCGTCAACCGCCGCGCTCCGCTCGAACTCTATCGCAACGTCACGCCGCAGACCGGCCATTGGCTGGCCGTCGATCTGCGCCAGCCCGGCGGCAATACCCGCGCCATCGGCGCCCGCGTCACGCTCATCACCGGTCACGGCAGCCAGATGCAGCAAGTCACCGTCGGCGGCGGCCACGCCGGGGGTCAGGCGATCCCGCTGCATTTCGGCCTCGGCGCCGCCACCAGCGCGCGGGTCCGCGTCGAATGGCCGGACGGCACCGTCACCGAAACCGAGGCCGCCGCCGACCGCATCCTGACCCTGACGCCCTGAGCGCAGGCCGGGCGGGCGGGTGCCGCCAAGCGCAGCGACGGCGCAGGCGCCCCCGGCCTCAGGGCTGCGGCACCGCCAGCCCCGAGGGCACCGCCGCGGGCACCCCCAGCCTCCCCGTCACCGCCACCGGATCGGTCAGCGCCTCCAGAAACGCCACCAGCGCGGCGATCTGCCCGCTGTCGGGCACGAACCCGCCCCGCGCCGCCGCGGCGATCGCCGCCACCTCGGCCGGATCGTCCAGCACCTCCCAATCGGCCACCGCCAGCGCCGGCAACAGCGCCTGCGCCCGGTCATAGGCCGTCACCGCCGCCCCGCTGGTATGGTCGGCCAGAAATCCCGCCAGCGTCGGATGCGCCCCGGCATGGCCGTAGGGCGCCGTCAGCGCGACATTGCGCAGCGCCGGGGTGCGGAACGCGTACCAATCCGCCGGATCGCCCGTCACCCGGAACCGCCCCTCGTCACGGGCATGGCGCTCGAACCGCGCGCCCTTGCCGGGGCCCAGTTGCGGCGCGGCCATGGCGTGGAATGCATGATCGGTCAGGAACGGCCCGGAATGGCAACCGCCGCAGCCCGCCTCGCCATAAAACAGCGCCATCCCCTCGGCCGCCAGCGACGCCAGAACTCCCTCGCCGCGCAGCACCGCATCAAAGGGCGCGCTGTCCGAGCGGAATTCGAATTCCATGAAGGCGGCGATGGCGTTCGACACATCGGTAAAGGCAATCGGCCGCCCGGCCGCCACCTCGGGATAGACCGCCGCAAAACTTTCGGCATAGGCCGGGATCGCCGCCACCCGCGCCGCCAGCAGCGCCCAGGCGCCGCGCTCGCCGCTCAGCATTCCCAGCCGCACCGCCGTTGAAATCTCGTTCTCCTGGTAATGCCCGGCCATTTCATCCGCCGACAGCACCGGAAACATGGTCTGCGCCGCCAGCATCGAGGCAAAGCCCACCGGCATGTCCTCGTCCAGGGGCGTGCGCATGCCGTTCGGGCGGGTGTGATCCACCTCGACCCGGCCATCGTGGAACATCGACTGGTATTCCAGCGCGCCGAGGTTCCACAACGCCTGCGCATTGCGCGGGATGCGCTCCTCGGGCAGGTTCGCGGGGTCGGCCACCCGGCGCGGCCCCAACCCGCGGCCGCCGTCCCCCAGCCCCAGCGACACCCCGTCCGAGGTGCCGAATTCCGGATGATGGCAGGTCGCGCAGGCCACCTCGCGGTTGCCCGACAGGATCGGATCGTAGAACAGCAACTGCCCCAGCGCCGCCTCCTGGGGATCGACCGGCCGGAAACTGGCGTCGGTCAGCGCCGCGGGCAGCCGCAGATCGGCCCCCAGCGCCTGCCAGCCCAGAACCCCGCCGACCACCAGTGCCACCCCGCTCGCCCGAACCCGCATCGCATCCTCCCCCGCCCAGAAGGACAGGGTGCCACGCCGCTCAGAGCCCGGTCAACAGCGCCAGCACCGCGCTGACCGTCACCAGCGACAGCGCGGTCGAGACCAGCAGCGCCGTCGATGTCACCGCCGCCAGCCCGAAGGGCGCCGCCAGCAGCGGATAGATCGTCACCATCGGCACCGCCGCGAACAGGATGCCCACCGGGATCAGCGCCGCGGGCACGCCCGGCACCGTGAACAGCGCCAGCGCCACCAGCAGCGGATGCAGCACCAGCTTGCCCAGCGTGATCGCCGCCGTGCGTCGCCAATGACCGCTGACATTCATCCGCGCCACCGTCCCGCCGATCACGAACAGCGCCACCGGCGAGGCCGCGGCCGCCAGCAGCCCCACCGTCCGCTCGACCGGGGCGCCCAGATGCAGCCCGCTCAGCCGTACCGCCAGCGCCAGCGCCACGGCGATGATCAGCGGGTTGCTGGCGATCCGCACCAAAGCGCCGCGCAACAGCGCGCCGATCCGCCCGCGCTGCCCGGAAACCCCGGCGGCCACCAGCGCAACGGGCAGCGTCGCCACATTCTCGATGGTCATCGTCATGGCAAAGACCAGCGCCGCATCGGGGCCAAAGAACAGGCTGGCGATGGGAAAGCCCAGATAGCCGCTGTTGGAATTCGACATGCCCATGGCCAGAATCCAGCCATCCGGCGCGCTCTGGCGCAGCAGCAGCCGCACCGCCGCATAGCCGATCAGCAGCGTGGCGAAAGACCCGGCCAGATAGGCGCCAAAGAACGCCGCGTTCAGCCCGCCGTCGCCGCGCGGAAAGGCGATGGCCGAGAAGATCAGCGCGATCAACGCCACTTTCAGCGCGAACTGGCTCAGCCCCGGGATATGCGCGCCGTCCAGATACCCGGTCCGCACCGCGATATACCCGATGGCAATCATCAGATAGATCGGCAGCGAGGTCAGAAAGATGTCGAGCATGGCGGGATTCCCTGGCAGCGGCATCGCTTAACACGGCAAGGGCGCCGGGGCGAGAGGGGCTATTCCTGCGGATCGGCCGGCGGGCGGGCGCGGAACTGCCGCAGCCGGATCGCATGCGCCGCCGAGACATGCGCCCGCATCGCCGCTTCGGCGCCCTGTTCGTCGCGCGCCCGCAGCGCCGTCAGCACCGCCTCGTGTTCCTCGACCGCGTTGCGGGCGCGGTCGCTTTCTTCCAGCGTCGTCGGCCCCAGCAGCAGCAGCGTTTTCTGCAATCCGGCGACCGACCGCGCCAGATAGCGGTTGCGCGCCGCGTTCAGCAGCGCCGCGTGGAACTGCCGGTTCAGCTCGTACATCCGCGCCGGATCGCCCTGCGCCGCCGCCATCTCGGCGTTGATCGTCGCCAGATCGTCCAGTTCCACCGACGAGCCCGCGCGCGCCGCCAGCCGCGCCGCCGTCCCCTCCAGCACGCCGCGCATCTCGTACAATTCCGTCACCTCGCCGGGTTCGAGGCTGCGCACCGCCGCGCCGACCCGGGGCACATGCACCACCAGCCCCTCGGCCTCCAGTTGCCGGATCGCCTCGCGTACCGGGGTGCGGCTGATGCCCAGCCGCTGCGCCAGCTCGGTCTCCAGCAGCCGGTCGCCGGGCCTGAGCTGCCCGAGGCGGATCTCCAGCACCAGACGGCGATAGGCATCCTGGCCCTGCGGCAGGTCGGGATTGGGGGCGGGATCGGAATTTCGCATGTTCACCTTGCAGATTGTGTCCACTGGTATACAATTGCACGCACGATCCGTCAACCACAGGCCTGCCCATGTTCTCCCGCTCCGATTCGCTGTCCCCCTGGCAGCGCACCGCCCTCACACTCGGGCTTTCCGTCGCCGGGGCCGCGCTGTTCTGGGCGCTGGGCCTGCCGCTGCCCTTCCTGTTCGGCCCGATGACCGCCTGCCTGATCGCCGCGCTGCTGGGCCTGCCGCTGCGCGGCACCGGCCAGATCGGCACCGGCGCCCGCACCATCCTCGGCGTCGCCGTCGGCGCCACGCTGACCCCGGCCCTGTTCGCACAATTGCCGTCGATGCTGGGCTCGGTGGCGCTGATCCCGCTCTATATCGGCCTGATCGGCCTGATCGGCGTGCCCTATTTCCGGCGGATCTGCGGCTATGACCCCGCGACCGCCTGGTATTGCGCCATGCCCGGCGGCTTGCAGGACATGATCGTTTTCGGGGCCGAGGCCGGGGCCAACATGCGCACCCTGTCGCTGATCCACGCCACCCGCGTGCTCATCATCGTCACCATCGCGCCGATCCTCATCACCCAGGTGTTCGGCGCCTCGCTCGATCAGCCGATGGGCGAACCGGCCCGCGACCTGCCGCTGTCGGAAATGGCGATCATGGTTGCCGCCGCGCTGGTCGGCTGGAAAGGCGGCGAGCGGATCGGCCTGTTCGGCGCCTCGATCCTCGGGCCGCTGATCGTCACCGGCGCGCTGTCGCTGGCCGGCGTCCTGCACCACCGCCCCCCCGAAGAGGCGATCATCGTCGCGCAATTCTTCATCGGCGCGGCCATCGGCGTCGGCTATACCGGCATCACCCTGACCGAAATCCGCCGTGACGTGCTGGCCGGGATCGGTTTCGTGCTGATCCTCGCCCTGCTCGCCGCCTTCATGGCCGAGATCGTCCACCTGCTCGGCCTCGCCCGCCCGCTCGAGGCCTTCCTCGCCTTCGCCCCCGGCGGGCAGGCGGAAATGACCGTGCTGGCCATTATCGTCGGCGCCGATCTGGGCTATGTCGTCGTCCACCATATCCTGCGCATCCTGCTGGTCATCACCGGCGCCCCCATCGCCGCCCGCCTGATGCGCGTCCGCGACCGGAGCCCGCGATGAAGGTGCATATCCTCGACGACTGGCACGACACGCTGCGCCACCTGCCCTCGTTCGCCCGGCTGGCGGGCCATGACGTGACCGTCTGGACCGGGCGCAACACCGACCCCGCCCTGCTGCGCGACGCCGAGGCGCTGGTGCTGTTCCGCGAGCGCACGGCGATCACCGCCGCCCTGCTCGACCATCTGCCGAACCTGCGGCTGATCTCGCAGCGCGGCGTCTATCCGCATGTCGATGTCGCGGCCTGCACCCGGCGCGGCGTGCTGCTGTGCTCGAACCCCGGCGCCGAGACCCCGTCGATCGCCGCCGCCGAACTGACCTTCGCGCTGATCCTCGCTTGCGCCCGCGACCTCCTCAACCAGAACGCCGCCCTGCGCGCCGGGCAGTGGCAACGCGCCCCGGGCCAGAGCCTGCGCGGGCGGCAACTGGGCCTTTACGGCTACGGCAAGATCGCCCGGCAGGTCGCCACCTACGCCCGCGCCTTTGGCCTGCGGGTGGTCTGGTGGGGATCGGACCAGGGCCGCGCCCGGGCCGCCGCCGCCGGCGAAACCCTTGCCGCCTCGCGCGCGGCCTTCTTTGCCGACAGCGACTTCGTCTCGCTGCATGTCCGGCTGACCCCGGCCACCCGGGGCCTGATCGCCGCCGCCGATCTCGCGGCGATGAAACCCTCGGCCAGTTTCATCAACACCTCGCGCGCCGGGCTGGTCGAACCGGGCGCGCTGCTGGCGGCGCTGAACACCGGGCGCCCGGGCCGCTTCGGCCTCGATGTGTTCGATACCGAACCGCTGACCGATCCCGCCGACCCGCTGGTCAACCATGCCTCGGTGATCGCCACGCCGCATATCGGCTTCGTGACCGAGGATGAACTGGACCAGCAGTTTTCCGACATTTATGACCAGATCAATGCCTATGCTGCCGAGTCTCCCTTGCATATTATCAACCCTGAGGCCCAGGTGCAGTAATGTCTGACCTTAAACCACCCGAGGGCCGTCCATGGCCCTGATCGCCCAGTTCCTGCCGCCGGACGTGCCGCTGGCCATCGCGCTGATCCTCATGGCGACCAGCTTTGTCGCCAGCTTCATCAACATCTCGTTCGGGATCGGCGGCGGCGGCCTCATGCTGGCGGTCATGGCCACGCTGCTGCCGCCTTCGGCCCTGGTGCCGGTGCATGGCGTGGTGCAATTCGGCTCGAACGCCGGGCGCAGCGTGCTGACCTTCCGCCATATCCACTGGCCCGCCGTCCTGCGCTTCGGGCTGGGCATCGCGCTGGGCATCGCCATCGGTGCCGCGCTGGTCGTCGAACTGCCGGTCGCGCTGATCCAGATCGGCGTCGGCCTGTTCCTGATCTGGACCGTGCTGGCCCATCCGCCCGCCTGGATGCGCAACTGGCCGCTGTTCACCGGCACGCTGACCAGCGTTCTCAGCATGTTCTTCGGCGCCTCGGGCCCGTTCGTGAACACCTATGTCCGATCGCTGGGGCTGGGCCGCCATGCCCATGTCGCCACCACCGCCGCGCTGCTCAGCGGCCAGCACCTGCTGAAAGCGGCAGCCTTTGGCGCGCTGGGTTTTGCCTATGCGCCCTGGGCCGGGCTGATCGGCGCGCTGATCCTGTGCGGGCTGGCGGGCACCTGGACCGGCAAGCGCGTGCTCAACCGCATGACCGACGCCCGCTTCAGACAGGCGCTGAACGTCATCCTGCTGCTGCTCTCGGCCCGGCTGGTCTGGGCGGGCGTCAGCCAGTGGCTCGCGCCGTAATCAGGCCAGATGCCGGGCCAGAAACGCGCCCGCGCGCTCGTGCGCCAGCGCCGCGGCGCCGGGTACATACGAGGGGCGGGCATCGTTGCAGAACGCGTGCCCGGCCTCATAGAGGAACATCTCGAATTCCGGCAGCCTTGCCCTGACCTCGTCCAGCACCGCAGGCGGCGTGTGGTCGTCGTTCAGGCCGAAATGCCCCTGCATCGGATGCGCCAGCGGCCGGTCCAGATAGCCCTGCAGCCGCGTGCCGTAAAACGACACCGCGCAGGCCACGTCCAGCACCTGCGCCGCGCGCAGCGCCAGCCCGCCGCCCCAGCAGAACCCGATCACCCCCACCTTGCCGCCCCGGGCCTTCAGCGCCGAAACCGCCGCGTCGATATCCAGCATCGACTGCGCCAGATCGGCGGCCAGCATCATGTCGCGCCCGGGCGCCGGGGCGCAGAACGGGATCACCGCGTCGCGCTGCTGGCGGTCGAACAGCGCCGGAATCGCCACATTCAGCCCCTGCGCCGCATAGTGTTGCGCCACGCCCTTCAACTGGTCGGTGACACCGAAAATCTCCTGCAGGATCACCAGCCCGCCGCGGGCCTCGCCCTGCGCGGGCTGCATCCAGCAGTGGAATTCGTGCCCGTCGGCGGCGGTCAATGTCTCGAACATGCGGTTCTCCTCCTTGCGGCGGCCTCGGGGCGCCCTGTCGAACATATGTCCGAAAAATGTGGACAAGTGCAACAGAATCGGGATCACTGGCACAAACGGGGGGAACCATGCGCCGAGCGGCCGAGCCGAACGACACCGCCGCCGCGATTCTGGAGGCAGCCGAGGCGCTGTTTTCCGAACGCGGCCTGCGCGGCGTGCCCCTGCGCGAGATCGCCCGCGCCGCCGGGGTCGCCGTCAGTTCCGTCGCCTATCATTTCGGCGACCGCGAGGGCGTGCTGCAGGCGATCTACGACCGCCACACCCAGCCGATGAACGCCCGGCGGCTGGAATTGCTGCGCGAGGCACGGCGCCATGCCGATCCCTCGCAGCGGCTGCATGCCATCCTGCGCGCCTATCTGCTGCCCGCGCTCAGCCTCGCCGCCGATGGCTCGCCCGGCGGCGGCGCCCGTTTTACCCGCATGCGCGCGGTGATTTCCGCCGGAGGCGACCCCCTCACCCGCCGCGTCATCGCCGAAACCTGCGACCCGGTGGCGCGGATCTTCATCGAGGCGATGCTCGACTGCCTGCCCGGCGCCGACCGCAGCGATGTGGTCTGGCGGGCGCAATTCCTGCTGGGGTCGATGTATTTCATGCTCACCAGCCCCGGCCGCATCGACCGGCTGTCGGATGGTCAGGCCCGGGGCAGCGACACCGAGGAAACGCTGCGCCAACTGACCACCAGCTTTCACGACAGCCTGCTGGCCCTGTGCCGCGCCCCGGCGCCCGTCTGATCACCAACCCGAGGGAGGAGACCTCATGACCCTGCTGAAAACCCTGGCCGCGACCGCCTTTGCCGCCACACTCGCCCTGCCCGCCGCCGCGCAGCAACGCGTGTCCATCGGCACCGGCGGCACCGGCGGGCTGTTCTATGTCATCGGTGCCGGCATGGCCGATCTCATCACCCGCCACATGCCCGAGACCACCGCCCGCGCCGAAGTCACCGGCGCCTCGATCGAGAACATCCGCCGCACCACCGGCGGCGAGCTGGAGATGGGCTTCTCGTCGTCGTCCACCCTCTACGAGGCCGCCACCGGCACCGGCGCCTTCGACGGCGACGCGCAACCGGTCGCGGCGATGGCCTATCTCTATCCGGCGGTGCTGCAGATCGCCACCACGGCGCAGACCGGCATCACTTCGGTCGCCGATCTCGCCGGGCGCTCGATCTCGATGGGCCCTCCGGGCTCGAACGCGGCGGTGCTTGCCCAGCGGCTGCTCGAGGCGCACGGCGCCTATGACCCGGCGCGCGCGCAATACCTGTCCTATTCCGAAGGCGTCGATGCCCTGACCAGCGGCACCGTCGATGCCGCCGTGGTGCTGGCCGGGGCGCCGGTCGCCGCGCTGATCGACCTCGACGCCCGCGCCGACATGGTGCTGCTGGGCGTCAACCCCGAGGAGGTGGCGACCATGCTGGCCGAATACCCGTTCTATCAGCTCTACGAAATCGCCGCCGGCACCTATCCCGATGTCACCACCGCCACCACGGTCATCAACGACCCGGCCACGCTGTTCGTCCATGCCGAGGCCGATCCGGCGCTGGTGCAGGGCATGACCGCGGCGATCTTTGACCACCTCGAGGAACTGGGCCAGGTGCATGGCCTCGCCCGCACCATCACCCACGCCAATGCCGTCAATGTGCCGATCCCGCTGCACGCCGGGGCCGCGGCCTATTTCGCCGCCCATTGACCGCAGGGGGACCGCCGTGATCGCCGACGGGCTTCAGGCGCTGCGCCTCGACGCAGCGCCGCGCAACCGCACCGAAACCACCCTCGTCTCGCTGCTGGTCGCGCTGCTGGCGGTGGCGGCGACGGCGCTGGTGATCTACGGCGCCTATTTCGGCCTGATCACGGCGCTGGTGCTGCGCGCGCTGTTCTTCTCGCTGATCGCGGCGGGGGGATTGCTGGCGCTGGGGCTCAAGGCCCGCTGGCCCTGGCTGAGGGCGCTCAGCTATGCGCTGGCGCCCTTTGCCCTGCTGCCGGGCCTGCATATCTGGAACAGCTACCTGCCCATCGTGCTGCGCGGCGGCATGGCGCAACCGGTGGATATGTGGATCTTTGCCGGGCTGATGGCGGCGCTGGTGCTGCTGATCCTGCGCAGCGTCGGCTGGGCGCTGCTGATCCTGGTGGCGCTGGCGGTGGCCTATGCCATGCTGGGCGACCTGATCCCCGGCGAATACGGCCACCGCGGCTATACGCTGCGCCGCCTCGCCTCGATGCTGATGCTGTCGACCGAGGGGATCTTCGGCCTGCCGATGGGCGTGGCGGTGCAATATATCTTCCTGTTTGCCCTGCTCGGCGGGCTGTTGATGAAGATCGGCACCGGCGCGGTCTTTGTCGATCTGGCGCGCGGGCTGACCGGACGGATGCGCGGCGGGCCGGGCCTGACCGCGGCGCTGTCCTCGACCATGCTGGGCACCATCAACGGCTCGGCGGTGGCCAATGTCGTCACCACCGGCACCTTCACCATCCCGCTGATGCGCCGCGCGGGCTATTCCGCCACGCTGGCCGGTGCCATCGAGGCGGCAGCCTCGTCGGCCGGGCAGATCCTGCCGCCGGTGATGGGCGCCGCCGCCTTCCTGATGGCCGAAATCATCCGCGTCCCCTATGCCACCATCGCCCTGGCGGCGCTGATCCCCGGGCTGCTCTATGTGCTGGCGCTGATGATCGCCGTCTGGCTGGAAGCCGGGCGCCTCAACCTCGACCGCGATGCCGAGGCGGGGTTCCACCTGCTCAAGGAAACGCTGCTGAAACGCGGCTATCTGCTGGCGCCGCTGGCCGGGCTGGTCGGCTTTCTGGCGCTGGGCTATACGCCGACCCGCGCGGCGGTGCTGTGCATGGTGGTGGCGCTGGCCATATCGCCCTGGCGGCGCGAAACCCGGATCGGCGTGATCGGCCTGATGCTGGTGTGCCGCGATACGCTGATCGCCACGCTGCCGATCGTCACCGCCGTGGCGGCCGCCGGGGTGGTGATCGGCGTGCTGAACCTGACCGGGCTGGCGCTGATGCTGTCGGGGCTGATCGTCGATCTGGCGGGCAGCAGCCTGTTCGGCCTGCTGGCGCTGACGGCGCTGGTGTCGTTCTTTCTGGGCATGGGCCTGCCGACCTCGGCCGCCTATCTGCTGCTGGCGGTGCTGGTGGCGCCGGCGCTGACCCGGATGGGGATGGAGCCCATCGTCGCGCATATGTTCATCTTCTATTACGGGCTGGTCTCGGCGATCACCCCGCCGGTGGCGCTGGCCGCCTATGCCGCCGCCTCGATTTCCGGCGCCGACCCCAACCGCACCGCGGTCGAATCGGTGCGGCTGGGCTTTGTCAAACTGCTGGTGCCATTCCTGTTCGCCACCATGCCGGGCCTGCTGATGGTCGGCAGCGGGGCGGAGATCGCCCTCTCGGCGGCGCTGGCGGCGGCGGGCGTCAGCGGGCTGACGCTGGCCTTCGGCGGCTGGTTCCTGTCGCCGCTGGGCGGGCTGACCCGGCTGGCCCTCGCCGGTGGCGCGGCGCTGGTCCTCTGGCCGACACCGGTGGCCAGCACCGACCCGCTGACGCTGGGCGCCCGCGCACTGGGCCTCGCCCTGCTCGCCACCCTGCTCTGGCGCCAGACCCGCCGCGGCTGAGACCGGGCACGGGGGCCGCGCAGGGGTTTCGCCCGCGTTGCCCGCTGCCGCGGGCGCCTTGGGCGACCCACAAGAAGGGGGGGCGCTCGCCCCCCCCCTCTTGGCCTGCGGCCAATTCACCCCCCCTGAGGATATTTGCAGCGCAAAGTTGGGGCGGCGTGTGTTAACGCGGGGTTAACGCGCCTGGCCAAGCCCTTGAAAAGGCAGGGTCCGCAGGCCTGTCCCATCGTGGGACAGGCTCAGAACGGCAGCCCGACATAATTCTCGGCCAGCGACGACAGCGCCGCCTCGGACGAGAACAGATAGGCCAGTTCGGTCTCCTGCAGCTTCTGGTCGTAGGTCGGATTGTCGGGGAAAGTGTGCAGCATGGTCGTCATCCACCACGAGAACCTCTGCGCCTTCCAGACCCGCGCCAGCGCCTTTTGCGAATATTGCTCCAGCCCGGTCTCGTCACCGTTCAGATAATGGCCGATCAGCCCGTGATAGAGATAATAGATATCCGACGCCGCCGAATTCAGCCCGCGCGCGCCGGTCGGCGGCACGATATGCGCGGCATCCCCGGCGAGGAACAGGTTGCCCCAGCGCATCGGCTCGGCGACGAAGGAGCGCAGCGGCGCGATCGACTTTTCGATCGACGGGCCGGTTTCCAGCCGCTCGGCCACTTCGGCGGGCAGGCGGCGCTTGATCTCGTCCCAGAAGGCCTCGTCCGACCAATCCTCAACCTTGTCGCTGAGCGGCACCTGGATGTAATACCGGCTGAGCACCTGGCTGCGCAGCGAACAGAGTGCGAAGCCCCGGTCATGCCGGGCATAGATCAGTTCCGGGTTCACCGGCTTGGTGCGGCTCAGCACGCCCAGCCAGCCGAAGGGATAGACCTTTTCGTATTCCTTCAGCACATCCTTCGGGATCGCCTTGCGCGAGGGGCCGTGAAAGCCGTCGGCGCCGATGACGAAATCGCAATCGATCCGCACCACCTCGTCGCCGTCGCGGTAGGTGACATAGGGGCTGGTGTCGGTGTTCAGATCATGCAGCGCCACATCCTCGACGTTGTGGATCACCGTGCCGTTCATCCGCGCCCGGGCGTCATAGAGATCGCGCGTCAGCTCGGTCTGGCCGTAGACCATCACCGACGAGCCGCCGGAATATTTGTGCAGATCGACCCGCTTCAGCGTGCCGTTGTCGGAAATCTCGAACCCGTCATGGATCTCGCCCTCACGGTCCATCCGCTCGCCGCATTGCGCCTCGCGCATCAGCTCGGCAAAGCCGTGCTCCAGTACCCCGGCGCGAATCCGGCCCAGAACATACTCGCGGCTGTGCTTTTCCAGCACGACGGTGTCGATGCCCTTGAGGTGCAAGAGCTGGCTCAGCATCAGGCCCGAGGGGCCGCCGCCGATGATGCAGACCTGGGTTTTCATGGATACTCCTCCTCCGATGCGGCGCATCAGGGCGCCGTGATGGCCTCAGATTAGGGGTATCGCGGATATTTGAAATGGATTGCCCGGCGGAAAACTTGTACGATTCGCGCATGAGCCGCATCCCCGCCATCCCCAATTACAACCTGTTCGGCGAAGCGGGCGATCTGCCCGATGTCGTGCATTGTGAAACGATCGAGACCCGGTCGCGCCTGCACGACTGGGAACTGGCGGTGCATCGCCACGCGAGGCTGCACCAGCTCTTGCTGCTGCAGGAGGGCGACGGCGCTGTCAGCCTCGAGGGGCACCGCCACGGGCTGCCACCGGGCACGCTGGTCAACGTGCCGGTCGGCGTGGTGCACGGCTTCTCGTTCATGCCCGAGACCCGCGGGCTGGTCATCACCTTCGCCGCCGAGATGCTCGACCAATCGTTGCGGCCCGGCGAAGGGCTGCGCGAAATCCTCGCCCGGGCGGCCGTGCTGCCCGCCGACAGCGACATCGGCGCGACGACGACGGCGATCGGCGGCGCCTTTGCCGGGCGCGATTTCGCCCGGGCCCAGATCCTGCGCTCGCTGGCGGGGCTGCTGCTGGGGCAAGTGGCGCGACGGCTTTCGGCCTCGGGCACAGCGACCGAGACGGGCAGCGCCCCCGAGGTGCTGGCGCGGTTCGAGGCGTTGATCGAGGCGCAATATCTCGCGCATTGGGGCGTCGCCGAGTATGCGGCGGCGCTGGCGGTCAGCCCGGCGCATCTGTCGCGCCTGAGCCGCGCGGCGACCGGCCGCCCGGCCTCGGGCCTGATCGAGGACCGGCTGATCCGCGAGGCGCGCCGCAACCTCGTCTATACGAACTTGTCCGTTTCGCGCATCGCCTATGCGCTGGGGTTCGAAGACCCGGCCTATTTCACCCGTGTCTTTACCCGCGCCACCGGCACCTCGCCCCGCGCCTTCCGCCAGCGCCTGAACGAGGCCGGGTCGGGGGGCCAGCCCCCCTCTTCGACTGACGTCGAATTCACCCCTCGGGATATTTGACGAGCAAAGAGGCGCGGTTGACGAGGGCTCAATAGGGTTCGATCAGCCGGTTGAGATAGTCGCGTTCCGCCTCGGGGCGCTCGCGTTCGGCCGAGCGGCGGCGGATCTCGGCCATCAGGTCGCGGGCGCGCTGGCGCGGGTCCTCGCCCGGCACGACCGAGCCGGCCAGGCCGTTCTGCGCGTCCGAGCCGGTCTCGCGGCCCAGCGGGTCGCGGGCGCTGTCGGGGCCCTGCTGCTGCGCGCTGTCGCCCTCGGCGCGCTCACGCGCATCGGCGCTGCGGGCATCGCGGAATTCGCGCAGCCCCTCGCGCAGGGCTTCGAGCGCCTCGGCCTGACGTTCGAGCGCGCCGCGCATGTCGCCCTGCTCCAGCGCCTCGGCGGCGCGGTCCATCGCCCGGTTGGCTTCTTCCAGCGCGCCTTGGCCGGCATCGCCCTCGGGCGTGCCCTCGCCGGGCAGATCCTCGCCCAGTTGCTGCTCGCGCAGCCGTTCGCGCAGGGCGCGCTGGCGCTCGGCCAGTTCACGCAGCGCCTGCTCTGTATCCTTGCCCGCCTCGCCCTCCGGGCCCGATTGCCCCGGCTGCGGCTGATCCTGCTCGCCGAACTGCTGCTGCAATTGCTCGAAGGTCTCGTCGGCGAGGCTCTGCTGATCGCCAAGCGTGTCGCCCAGCCCCTCCATCGCCTCGCCGCCGGGCATCGATTCGCCGCCCTCGCCGCGGGTCATCTGCAAATTGTCCAGAAGCGCGTTGAGCTGGGCCATCAGCTCGGCGGCCTCTTCCATGCGGCCCTCTTCCATCAGGCGCTGGATCTCGTCCATCATCTCCTGGATCTGGTTTTGGGTAACGGTCTGGCGCTCCTGCTCGCCGCGGTCGCGCTGGTCGCCCTGATCCTCGTCGCCCGGTTCGGCCTGTTCGGCCAGCATCGCCATGTAATCCTGAGTCGCCTGGCGCAATTCATCCATCAGCTCGGCGATCTCGTCGGGATCGGCGCCGTTGCGCATCGCTTCGTCCAGACGCTCGCGGGCGCGCTGCAGCCGTTCGCGGGCATTGGCCAGCTCGCCCTCTTCCAGCAGCAAGGCCAGTTCCCACAGCTCGGCGGCCAGGGTGTCGCGGGCCTCAGGGGTGAAATTGTCCCGCTGCCGTTCGAGCGAGTCGATGGCGCCACGGATCAGCACCGGCGCGCCCTGATAAAGGAAGGCCCCGTCGGATTCGTGCAGCATCGCCCGCATCACTTGTGCCGAGCGGCGGGCGTTGACTCGGCTCCACAGGAGATCGCGGCGGATTTCGATCAGCGCCTGCGCGGCCGGTTCGAAAAAGCGGCGGCCGGGCAGCAGCGCCGGTGTCGCGGGGCTGCTGCCGGTCTGGCCCGCCGCGTCGGTCGCATGCAGCACGACGCGCACCGGCAGGTTGGCCCAGGGATGCTGCGAGAGATCCTCGCGCAGGGTTTCCGTCACCTCGGCGCGACTGCCCGCCATGGGCATCGGCAGTTGCAGCCGCAGCGGTTCGCGCGGCTCGGGATCGACGGCGAGGCCGAAACGGCGGTCGAGCCGCGACAGATCGAGGGTGAATTCCGCCTCGCCGCTCTGCACGCCGTAATCGTCGGTGGCGGCGAAGGGCTGTTCCAGCACCCCGGCGCGGGCCCGGGTCAGCGGCGCGGTGGCGGCGATGCCGGGCACCGCATCGGGCGAAACCAGAATGTCCCAGCGCCGCCCGTTCGGACCATCGATCGCCAGCCGTCCGCTGCGGCGGGCATCGAATTCCAGCGCCTGCCCGGTCTCGTCCGCCTGCACACCGTTGTCGAGCGATTGCTCCAGCGTCAGCGCGCCGGGCGGGCCGTAAAAGCGCAGCACGATCCGGCTGCCCTGAGGCACCTCGAAGCTGTCGCGGGTGATCTCGTTGAGATACAGGCCCGGGCGGGCAGTATAGGCGGGCGGCGTGATCCAGCCTTCCCAACTGGGGCCGATGGCCGCCCCGGCGGCACCGGGCATTCCGGCCAGCGGCCCCTGCTGGCCCGGCACGGCAAAGAGCAGCGCCACCGCCCCGGCGGTCAGCGCCACCAGCCGCAGCGCAAAGGGATCGCGCCGCGCCAGTTGCGGCGCGGGGGCAACCGGGCGGGCGGTGGCGGCGCGGGCCTGCATCCGCACCCGGTGCGCCGCCCAGATCGCCGCCGAGGCCGGATCGCCCGCGTTGATCGCCTGCGTATCGGTCAGCGCCGCCAGCGGGCGGCCGGGCAAGGTCTGGTCGAGCCGGGCCAGCGCCTCGGCGGCGGTCGGCCAGCGAAAGCGCCACAGGCCCAGCGCCAGCGTGACCAGGATGCCCAGCGCCAGCGCCGCCGCGACCCAGAGCGCGGCATCGCCCGGCAGCCGGGTGTGCAGATCGAAGGCCCAGAGGGTTGCGGCGATCAGCGCCAGCGACACCGGCAGCCACAGCGCCCGCGCCGCCCGCTCAATCCCCATCGCGGCGCGCGTCAGCGACAGCGCGCGGCGGGCCGGGGCAAGCGGATCAACGGGCGCCATGGAGACCTCTCAAAGCCACGGCGGGATGGTATCGCGCTCGATCATCGCATCATAGGTGGGCCGCGGCCGGATAACGGCGAAATGATCGCCCTTGACCAGCACCTCGGGCACCAGCGGGCGGGAATTGTATTCCGACGACATGACAGCGCCATAAGCCCCGGCCGAGCGGAAAGCGACCAGATCGCCCGCCTGCAGCAGCGGCAGGTGGCGCTGTTTGGCAAAGGTATCGCCGGATTCGCAGACCGGGCCGACCACATCGACCGGATGCTGCGGCTCGCCCGGCGCCGTTTCGATCACCGGAACGATGTCGTGATGCGCGCCGTACATCGCCGGGCGCACCAGGTCGTTCATCGCCGCGTCAAGGATCAGGAATTCGCGTTCCTCGGCCTGTTTGCGATAGACGACCTGCGCCACCAGCAACCCGGCATTTCCCGAAATCAGCCGCCCCGGTTCGATCTCGATCTCGCAGTCCAGATCGCCCAGCACCCGCTTGACCATCGCCCCGTATTCGGTGGGCAGCGGCGGCGCCTCGTTCGAGCGGGTATAGGGGATGCCCAGCCCGCCCCCCAGATCGAGGCGCTCGATGACATGGCCATCGGCGCGCAGGGCGCGGGTCAGGTCGGCCATCTTGGTATAGGCGGCCTCGAACGGGGCGAGCTCGGTCAACTGGCTGCCGATATGCATGTCGATGCCGATGACGCGAATCCCCGGCAGGGCGGCGGCGCGGGCATAGATCGCGCGCGCGCGGCCGAGGGGGACGCCGAACTTGTCCTCCTTGCGGCCGGTGCTGATCTTTTCATGGGTCTTGGCATCGACATCCGGATTGACGCGCAAGGCGATGGGCGCAACGACGCCCATCGCGGTGGCGACGGCCGACAGGGCCTCCAGCTCGGGTTCGCTCTCGACGTTGAACTGGCGGATGCCGCCTTCCAGCGCCTGACGCATTTCCGACGGGGTCTTGCCGACACCGGAGAACACGATCCGTTCGCCCGGAACGCCCGCCGCCCGGGCGCGCAGGTATTCGCCGATCGACACCACATCCATTCCGGCGCCCAGATCGCCCAGCAGCTTCAGCACCGCGACGTTGGAATTCGATTTGACCGCAAAGCAGACCAGCGAGGGCAGCGGGTCCAGCGCGTCCTTGAACAACTGGAAATGCCGGGTCAGCGTGGCGCTGGAATAGCAATAAAACGGCGTGCCCACCGCGGCGGCAATGTCAGACACTGCCACGTCTTCGGCGTGCAATAGTCCGTTGCGATAGAGAAAATGATCCAAGTTTATCCCCGGAGGCGCGCGCGGCGCTGTCAGTTTTTCAAGAATTGTCCCGCGCCGGGCGCAGGAGCAGATAGAGCGGCAACCCGCAACTGACCCCGATCAGCCAGGTCGCCGGAATCGCCCAGAGCGCCCGCCAGCGACGGCTGCGCAGGGCGTCGATGACCACCCAGAGGGTCAGGGTGATCGCGGCAATGGTCAGATCCCAGACCAGCCCCGAGGTGGCCGCATTGGCGTGCCAGGCCTCGATCATGCCGGGCAGGGAAAAGCCGTTGGCGCGGAACCAGCTCAGGAACCAGGCCATCGGATGCACCGCGCCCCAGATCGCCAGCGCCAGCCACAGCAGCCTCACGACCCGCCCCGCCAGAAGCCGGTCAGGTCGATCCCACCCGCGGCCGAGGGGGGATCGCCCGCCCCGCAGCCCGCCAGCAGCACCAGCCCGGCCAGCGCCGCCCAGAATGCCCGTTTCATCCCAGCATCTCCTTCCACCGCGCGACCTGGGCCAGCACATTCGCCGGCGCCGTCCCGCCATAGGAGACGCGCGAACGCACCGAATTGTCTACACCCAGCACCTCATAGACCGCCGCGGTGATGCCCGGATGCGCGGATTGCATCTCGGACAGGCTGAGTTCGGGCAGATCGCAGCCCTTCTTTTCGGCCAGCGCCACCAGCGAGCCGGTGACGTGATGCGCCTCGCGGAACGGCAGGTTCAGGCTGCGCACCAGCCAGTCGGCCAGATCGGTGGCGGTGGAAAAGCCGCTGGCAGCGGCGGTCGCCAGCACGGCGCGGTTGGCGTTCATGTCCTTGACCATGCCCTCCATCGCCGCGAGGCCCAGCATCAGGTTGTCGGCCGCGTCAAACACCTGTTCCTTGTCCTCTTGCATGTCCTTGGAATAGGTCAGCGCCAGGCCCTTCATGATGGTGAACAGCGCCACCGTCGCGCCCAGAATGCGGCCCAGCTTGGCGCGGATCAGCTCGGCCGCGTCGGGGTTTTTCTTTTGCGGCATGATGCTGGAGCCGGTGGTGAACGCATCCGACAACCGCACGAAACGGAACTGCGCCGACGACCAGATCACCAGTTCCTCGGCGAAACGGCTCAGATGCATGGCGCAGATCGACGCCGCCGACAGGAATTCCAGCGCGAAATCGCGGTCGGAGACGGAATCGAGGCTGTTGGCAGTGGGCCGGTCGAACCCCAGCGCCGCGGCGGTGGCGTGGCGGTCGATGGGGAACGAGGTTCCCGCCAGCGCCGCGGCGCCCAGCGGGCATTCGTTCATCCGCGCCCGCGCATCGGCAAAGCGCGAGCGGTCGCGGCCCAGCATCTCGACATAGGCCAGCATGTGATGGCCCCATGTGACCGGCTGCGCGGTCTGCAGATGGGTGAAACCGGGCATCACCCAATCGGCCCCGGCTTCGGCCTGGGTCAGGAAGGCGCGCATCAGCCGGTCGATGCCATCGACCGCCGCATCGGCCTGATCGCGCACCCAGAGGCGGAAATCGACCGCCACCTGATCGTTGCGCGAGCGCGCGGTGTGCAGCCGCCCGGCGGGCTCGCCGATGATCTCCTTGAGCCGGGCCTCGACGTTCATGTGGATGTCTTCCAGCGCGGTCCGGAACGGGAAATCGCCCGCCTCGATCTCGGCCTTGACCTGCGCAAGGCCCGCGTCGATGGCCTGCTGGTCGGCCCCGGTGATGATGCCCTGCGCCGCCAGCATCGCCGCATGGGCGCGCGATCCGGCGATGTCCTGCGCATAAAGGCGTTTGTCGAAACCGATCGAGGCGTTGATCGCCTCCATGATCGCATCGACGCCGCCGGCAAAACGCCCGCCCCACATGCTGTTCGCGCTGTCGTTCATCGCCATCCCCTGAAGTGCTGCGGCGCCGGTATACGCGCGGGGGGGCTGCGGCGCAATCAGGCCGAAGATTCCGGGCGGCGGTTCACCCCCTGTTAACCCAGTGGGTGCAGGATCAGGGAAATCAGAACGCGAGGCCATAACCGATGCAGATCACACGCCCCCTGCCCGAAGACGGGCTCGACAGCCCGCTGTCCGTCGCCGACCGCATGCGCCAGCAGCAGACCCTCGACATGGTGCGCGATGCGCTGGACGACCGGCGCGCCATGCTGGCCTTTCAGCCGGTGGTCCAGTCGCGCATGACCAACCGCGCCGCCTTCTATGAGGCGTTCATCCGCATCCTCGACACGCAGGGCCGGGTCATCCCGGCGCGCGACTTCATGGGCGCGGTGGAAACCCACGAAATCGGCCGCCGCATCGACTGCCTGGCGCTGGAACTGGGGCTGGCAGCGCTGGCGCAGGAACCCTCGATCCGCCTCAGCGTCAACATGTCTGCCCGCTCGATCGGCTATCCGGCCTGGCTGGCGACGCTGGAACGCGGGCTGCGGCTGGAACCGACGATTGCCGAACGGCTGATCCTGGAAATCACCGAAAGCTCGGCCATGCTGATGCCCGATCTGGTCAGCGTGTTCATGGCCGACATGCAGTCGCGCGGCATCTGCTTTGCGCTGGACGATTTCGGCGCCGGATACACCGCTTTCCGCTATCTCAAGGATTTCTACTTCGACATCATCAAGATCGACGGGGAATTCATCCGCGGCATCGCCCATAACCCCGACAATCAGGTGCTGGCGCAGGCGCTGGTGTCGATCGGGCGGCATTTCGACATGTTCACCGTCGCCGAATCCGTCGAAACCGCCGAGGACGCGCGCTATCTGATCGACATCGGATTCGACTGCCTGCAGGGCTATTATTACGGTGTCCCCTCGACCGAAGCGCCCTGGCTGACCTCGCGCCTGGTCAAACACGCCTGACCGGGCCGCGACGCCGTGTCACTGGTGGCGCTAAAAACGGCGGTTTGCCCGGTCATTCCGCGTTGCGGCATTGATTTGATGCCTGTCGCGGCGTAAACCTTCGCCCAGTTGCGCGACCCGCCGGCCGCGCCTTACGCGAGAGGCTCTCCTATGACCAACGTCGTGATCGTTTCCGCTGCACGGACCGCCGTGGGCTCGTTCAATGGCAGTTTCGCCAACACTCCGGCGCACGAGCTGGGCGCCGCGATGATCGAGGCGGTGGTCGCCCGCGCCGGGATCGACAAGGCGGAAGTGTCGGAAACCATCCTCGGCCAGGTGCTGACCGCGGGCCAAGGCCAGAACCCGGCCCGTCAGGCCGCCATCGCCGCCGGTCTGGCCAAGGAAGCCTCGGCCTGGAGCCTCAACCAGGTCTGCGGCTCGGGCCTGCGCGCCGTCGCGCTGGCCGCGCAGCATGTCCAGTTGGGCGATGCCTCGATCGTCGTCGCGGGCGGGCAGGAAAGCATGTCGCTGTCGCCGCATGTCGCGCATCTGCGCGCGGGCACCAAGATGGGCGACATGAAATTCATCGATTCGATGATCAAGGACGGCTTGTGGGACGCGTTCAACGGCTACCACATGGGCCAGACGGCGGAAAACGTCGCCAATCAATGGCAGATCAGCCGCGAACAGCAGGACATCTTTGCCGTCGCCAGCCAGAACAAGGCCGAGGCGGCGCAGAAAGCCGGCAAGTTCGTCGATGAGATCGTCCCCTTCATCATCAAGACCCGCAAGGGCGATGTGACCGTCGATGCCGACGAATACATCCGCCACGGCGCAACCCTCGAGGCGATGGCCAAGCTGAAACCGGCCTTCACCAAGGACGGCACCGTCACCGCCGCCAATGCCTCGGGCATCAACGACGGCGCGGCCGGGGTGCTGGTGATGTCGGCCGACGAGGCCGCCCGTCGCGGCCTGCCGATCCTGGCGCGCATCGCCTCCTATGCCACCGCCGGGCTCGATCCGTCGATCATGGGCGTCGGCCCGATCCATGCCTCGCGCAAGGCGCTGGCCAAGGCAGGCTGGAACGCCGCCGACCTCGACCTGGTCGAGGCGAACGAGGCCTTTGCCGCACAGGCCTGCGCCGTGAACAAGGACATGGGCTGGAACCCGGATGTGGTGAACGTCAACGGCGGCGCCATCGCCATCGGCCACCCGATCGGCGCCTCGGGCGCGCGCATCCTCAACACCCTGCTGTTCGAGATGAAGCGCCGCGACGCCAAGAAGGGCCTCGCCACGCTGTGCATCGGCGGCGGCATGGGCGTTGCCATGTGCCTGGAACGCTGAGACGCAAAACTTCGCAAAGAAAGCGGAAAGGCGGGCGCAACAATATTGCGTCCGCCTTTCTCTTTGGGTAACAGAATTACTAGCACTATCCTGAGGAGGAAACATGGGACGGGTTGCATTGGTCACGGGCGGGTCGCGCGGCATTGGCGCGGCAATTTCGGTGGCGCTGAAGAACGCGGGCTATACGGTCGCCGCCAATTACGCGGGCAATGACGAGGCCGCGGCCAAATTCACCGCCGAGACCGGCATCAAGACCTACAAATGGAACGTCGCCGATTACGAGGCGTCGAAAGCCGGAATCGCCCAGGTCGAGGCCGATCTGGGCCCCCTGGACGTGGTGGTCGCCAACGCCGGGATCACCCGCGACGCGCCGTTCCACAAGATGACGCCGGACCAGTGGAAACAGGTGATCGACACCAACCTGACCGGGGTGTTCAACACCGTCCACCCGGCCTGGCCCGGCATGCGTGAGCGCAAGTTCGGCCGGATCGTGGTGATTTCCTCGATCAACGGCCAGAAGGGCCAGTTCGGTCAGGTCAACTATGCCGCGACCAAGGCCGGGGACATCGGCATCGTCCGCTCGCTGGCGCAGGAAGGCGCGCGGTTCGGCATCACCGCCAATGCGGTCTGCCCGGGCTATATCGCCACCGAAATGGTCATGGCCGTGCCGGAAAAGGTGCGCGAATCGATCATCGCCGGAATCCCGGCCGGCCGTCTGGGCGAGCCCGAGGAAATCGCCCGCTGCGTGGCCTTCCTGGTGTCGGACGATGCGTCGTTCATCAACGGCTCGACGATCAGCGCCAACGGCGCGCAATTCTTCGGCTGAGAGCGCCTGTCGGGCGGACTCAGGGAGCGGGGACAACCCCGCTCCCTTTTCGCGTCCGCGCCCGATCTTGCCCTTTGCCGCCGCCTGGGCTTTGGTGGCGCGCCGGGGCCTGCGCCCTGCGGCAGGCAGGAGAACAGGACATGGATCGCGGCAAGGCCACGGCAATCGGGTTTTCGGCAGTGGCGCTGTGGTCGCTGCTGGCAGTGTTCACCGTCGCCTCGGCGCCGGTGCCGCCGTTCCTGCTGACCGCGCTGACCTTTGCCATCGGCGGCGGGGTCGGGCTGATCTGGCTGGCCGCCCGCGGGGGGCTGGGCGCGCTGCGCGATGTGCCGATCGGCGCCTATGCCTTTGCCACGGCGGGGCTTTTTGGCTATCATTTCCTGTATTTCAGCGCCCTGCGCATGGCCCCTGCCGCCGAGGCCGGGCTGATCTGCTATCTGTGGCCGCTGTTCATCGTGCTGGGCTCGGGCCTGTTGCCGGGCGAATCGCTCAAGACGGGCCATGTGGCCGGGGCGCTGCTGGCCTTTGCCGGGGCGGCGCTGATCGTCGCCGGGGGGATCGGGGCGGTCTCGGGGGCCTTGGCGGGCTACGGCGTGGCCTTTCTGGCGGCGCTGACCTGGGCGGCCTATTCGCTAGGCTCGCGCCGCCTGCAGGGCGTGCCGACCGGCGCCGTCGCGGTGAACTGCCTGCTGACGGCGGCCCTGTCGGCGCTGGCGCATCTGGGGCTGGAGGCCACGGCCTGGCCGCAGGGCGCCACCGGCTGGGTCGCCGTGTTGGCGCTGGGCCTCGGCCCGGTGGGGCTGGCGTTCTATACTTGGGATGTGGGGGTCAAAGGCGGGGACATCCAGCTCTTGGGGACGGCATCCTATGCGGCGCCTTTGCTGTCGACCCTGGCGCTGGTCGTCGCGGGCATGGCGCAGGCCAGTCTGTCGCTGGCCGTGGCGGCGGTGTTGATCACCGGCGGCGCGGCCTTGGCCGCGCGCGCCGGGACGCGCATCACTCGGCGGCGAGCCGGGTGATTTCTTCCTTCAGGCGCAACTTCTGCTTCTTCATCTCGGCGACGGTCAGGTCGTCCACACCGGGGGCGCGTTGCGCCTGCTCGACCTTGTCGGCAAGCGTCTGATGGCGGCGGCGCAGTTCCTGCAGATGAGAAGTCAACGACATGTGTAGCCTCCTGTTACGGGTGTCCGTAGGGGAATTGCACCACAGTTTCGTCGTTTTGTCACACAATTCCGGGGGCAAAATCGCGGCAATTGCGCGCAACCGGCGAGAACCGGCCAGCAGCGATTGCTAGCCCCAATCAGCCGCCTGCGCATCCCGCAACAGCGCCGTTGCCTGCGGGGTGAAATCGTCGCCATCGGCCTGATGCGCCGCGCCCCGGTGCATCACCAGCGGCGCCAGCAGGCGAAAGGCGCCGCGCGCGCCCTTGCGGGCCTGCACCAGCACGCGCCCGGCGGCGCGCCCCTCGCGCGGAGCAATCGGCCGCACGGCGATGGCCCCGGCCGGGCCCTGCAGCGCGGTCAGGATCTCGGGCAGGCGTTCGGCCAGATGGATCAGCGTCAGATGCCCGCCGGTCTTGAGCCGGCGCAGCCCGCAACCGATCCAGGCGGCCAGCGGCGTCTCTTCGCGCAGCGCCGCGTCGCGCCCGGCATCCTGCGCGGCGGGCGAGCCGAGGCGGTAATAGGGCGGATTGGCCAGCACTTGATCGAAGCCGATCCGCAGGCCGGGCGGCAGGGCGGTCAGGTCGGCGACCTCGATCACCGCGGCCAGCCCGTTCTCGGCGGCGTTGCGGCGGGCCAGCGCGGCATATTCCGGCTGCCGCTCGACCCCGTGCAGCGCCAGCCCCGGCACCCGCTGGCCCAGCGCCAGCAGCGCCACCCCGGCCCCGCAGCCCAGTTCCAGCACCGTTTGCCCGGCGCGCGCCGGAACCGCGGCGGCCAGCAGCACGGGGTCGGTTGCGGCGCGGTAGCCGGTCTTGGGTTGCCAGATCGCCAGACGCCCGCCCAGGAACACATCGCGCGTCAGCGCCTCATCCATCAAGGGGCACCTGATTGTCGCGCAGGATCGCCTTGGCCAGGAACAGGTTTTCGTCGCGCACAAACAGCCGCTGCGGCACGATGGTCAGCGCGCTCATATGGACGTCCACGGCAAAGGTCTCTATACCTTCGGCCGCAAGGAGGGCGGTTGCAAAGGGAATGATCGTCGGATCGGACGTGCGCAGCAGTTCTTTCATCCCGTCACTAAACGGCAAGCCCGGGGGCTTGTCAAAGCAGAGGCCGCCGCTGATGAGCGTGACCGAGATCAGCCCGCTGGAAGCCCTGTCGCAGGTGCTGGCCGAGGACATGGAGCGCGTGAATGCGCTGATCCGCGCGCGCATGGCTTCGAAAAACGCGCCGCGCATTCCCGAGGTGACGGCCCATCTGATCGAGGCGGGCGGCAAGCGCATCCGGCCGATGATGACGCTGGCGGCAGCGCAGCTTTGCGGCTACCGGGGCGAGGGGCATATCCAGCTTGCCGCGACGGTCGAATTCATCCACACCGCGACGCTGCTGCATGACGATGTGGTCGATGAAAGCGCGCAGCGGCGCGGGCGGCCGACGGCCAACCTGTTGTGGGACAACAAATCTTCGGTTCTGGTCGGCGATTATCTCTTTGCGCGGGCGTTTCAGTTGATGGTCGAGCCGGGCAATCTGCGCGCGCTGACCATCCTGTCGAACGCCGCCGCTGTGATCGCCGAGGGCGAGGTGCTGCAACTGACC
>JAANMY010000940.1_pt1 | contig 36618 bp, 29 predicted proteins | sample 7279691 | NCBI WGS metagenome assembly JAANMY01 (sample SAMN14094543, study PRJNA606508) | bioreactor metagenome | isolation source: A lab-scale SPAN reactor treating ammonium-rich wastewater day 388 | place: Ireland: Galway | collected 2018-02-07
GTCCGCGCCTCCGGTATGCGCGACGACGCGGCCGTCCTCGCTGATGAACCTCTTCCCCGAAAGCTCTTCGACTTCTCGGACAGCGTTCAATACGCCGACAGTGACATCATCAAAGGGCGCTTCAACCGTGGTAGGGGCTTCGCCCCGCACTACCAGCCGGTATTGGTCCCCCTGGAGTTCGATGAGAATGGCTTTGGTTGTGGTGCTTCCGCAGTCAGTGGCCAGAATGGACCGCACATCAGGCATAGTCGAGCGAGCGCCTCCGCGGATGATGGCTGAAACAGGACTAGTGTAGCACACCCAGAACGCGAGTTGATTGCGCGTAGTCGCGGATCCATCGCCATCCGGCCTCTGGTCGTTCATGGTCTTGCATTTACCGACCGCCAGCGTGTATACTCGTGGTCTGTTAGCAGTCTGACGATGAGAGTGCCAACTCATCGGATTAGCGCTTGGCAGGCGATGCAGGCCTGTCGAGGGCGCATAGCTCAAAGGGAGGCTTGAAGATGGCTCTGAAACCCCTGGGAGATCGTCTGGTTGTAAAGGCGACTGAAGCAGAGGAGACAACCGCTGGCGGGATCCTGTTGCCGGATACGGCGAAAGAGAAGCCGCAGCAGGGTGAGGTGATCGCTGTCGGTCCGGGTAAGCGGTTGGACAATGGAAAGGTCGAACCGATCGACGTTCAGGTCGGAGACCGGATCTATTATGCCAAGTACGGCGGCACTGAGGTAAAGATCGGCGGTCAGGAGTATGTTATCCTGCGGCAGGATGATGTGCTCGCGGTTCTAGAGAAGTAGGGAGGCAGGGGAAACATGGCAGCGAAGTTACTGCGGTTCGACGAAGAGGCTCGGCGCTCTCTGGAGCGGGGCGTCAACGCTCTGGCCGAGGCGGTCAAGGTGACCCTTGGCCCGCGTGGACGGTACGTCGTACTCGAGAAGAAATACGGCTCTCCGTCGCTGGTTGATGATGGCGTCACGATCGCAAAGGAAGTCGAGCTCGAAGATCCTTTCGAGAACATGGGAGCGCAGCTAGCCCGTGAGGTCGCATCGAAGACCAACGATGTTGCCGGTGATGGTACGACGACGGCGACGGTGCTGGCCCAGAGCATCGTTCGCGAAGGCATGAAGACGGTTGCGGCTGGCGCGAACCCAATGCTGATCAAGCGTGGTATCGAGAAGGCCGTCGATGCCGCCGTCGGCGCCATCAAGGGTATGGCGACGCCGGTTGAGACAAAGGAAGCGATTCTACAGGTTGCGACCAACTCGGCCAAGAACCCGCTGATCGGCGAGATGATCGCCGAAGCGATGGACAAGGTTGGCAAGGATGGCGTCATCACCGTCGAGGAGAGCAAGGGGACACAGACCGGGCTCGAGCTCGTCGAAGGGATGCAGTTCGATAAGGGCTACATCTCGCCGTACTTTGTGACGGATCCCGAGCGGATGGAAGCCGTTCTTGACGATCCGATGATCCTGCTCTTTGAGAAGAAGATCAGCGCTGTGGCCGATCTCATTCCGGCGCTCGAGAAGGTTGCCCGGATGGGTAAGCCGCTAGTCATAATCGCCGAGGATGTCGACGGTGAGGCGCTGGCAACGCTCGTAGTCAACAAACTTCGAGGGATCATCAACGTCGCGGCGGTGAAGGCTCCGGGATTCGGCGATCGTCGCAAGGCGATGATGGAAGACATTGCGATTCTTACTAGGGGCAAGTTCATCACTGAGGATCTTGGAATCAAGCTCGAGAACGTCGATCTCGCGATGCTCGGCAGCGCCAAGCGCGTCACCATCACGAAAGAAGAGACGACGATCGTAGAAGGGCATGGAGATCCCCAGGAGATCCAGGGTCGGATACAGCAGATCAAGACTCAGATCGAGGATACGGATAGCGATTACGATCGTGAGAAGCTGCAAGAGCGCCTCGCGAAGCTCTCCGGCGGGGTGGCCGTGATCAAGGTTGGTGCGGCGACCGAGACCGAACTCAAAGAGAAGAAGCATCGCTACGAGGACGCCCTGTCGGCCACCCGCGCAGCGGTCGAAGAGGGTGTTGTTCCTGGAGGCGGTGTTACGTATCTCCGGTGTCTCGAAGCGGTTGCCGCTGTCGAGGCCTCGGGCGACGAAGCGACAGGGGTGAACATCGTTCGACGCGCCCTGGAGGAACCAACTCGGTGTATCGCGTCCAACTCTGGCGCCGAGGGTTCCGTGGTGGTCGAGTACATTCGCGCCACCGGGGGGAATACGGGGTTCAACGCCATGTCGGGAGAGTACGAGGATCTGGTTGCCGCTGGCATCGTCGATCCCGCTAAGGTCACTCGCTCTGCGCTGCAGAACGCGGCTTCGATCGGCGCCATGCTCTTGACCACAGAGTGCCTCGTAACCGAGAAGAAGGAAGAGAAGCCTCCGGCGCCGCCCGCTCCTGGCGGCGGCATGGGCGGAATGTACTGATCGCGCGATCGTAGAATACCGACCAGGTGAACGTGGGCTCGGCCATTCGTCCGAGCCCACGTGGTCTTAGTGATCGCTGCAACGTCGCTGCGCTAGAATAGGGGTATGAGTAGCCCGGGTACCCTGGTCGTCGTTGGCCTCGTCACCCTCGTCACCGTCTCTGGCTGCGGTAAGCCGGATGTACAGGAAGAGGCGATCCGCTGGGTTGTCGATCCCAATCCCATCCGCGCGGAACAGATACGCCTGTATAACGCCAAACGGCCGGATGTACGGGTCATCAACGATCCCGATGCCGGCCCCCAACGCGTGCTGACGCAGCTCGCGGGTGGTGTGCCTCCGGATGTATTTGCAGTCTATTCCCCGCAAAGCGCAGCGCTATTTGCCCGTAAGAACGTCCTTGAGGATCTTCGCCCGTGGGTGCGCCGCAGGGGCATTTCCATGGATGGGTTCTGGCCACAACTGGATGGGTTTATCTATGAGCATGGCGATCGCGTACGGGGGCGGGTCCTTGGCCTACCGGATAACTGCGGCCCGTACATGCTGTTCTATAATCGACGCCTGTTCCATAAGGGCGGCGTCTCTGAGCCTACGGAGCGATGGACGTGGCAGGACTTCACCAGAGTCGCAATACGGCTGACTGAGACCGATAGTGCTGGCCGGCGCATACAGTTCGGTACGGTTCTGCCGCCATCCCATCTGCTCGAAATGTTCATCTGGCAAGCTGGCGGCTCATGGTATAGCTCCGATGGCGCTCGCTGCACCTGTGATTCGGCGGCAGCCAAGAAGGCGTTTGCGTGGTGGGCGGCGCTTCGACGCACACACCATGCGGCGCCAAGCGCCACGGAAGAGCAGAGCCTGGCCCCGCTGGGAGGTTGGGGGGGATCGCAGAACCTGTTCAAAGCCGAAAAAGCCGCGATGATCATCACCGGACGCTGGTTATCGATCGAATGGCGCAAGAACCGGCATATGGATTGGGATATTGCTCCTGTTCCTCGGGCGGAATATCGCGTAGGCATGCTGGAAAGCAAGATCTACGCTGTACCGCGCACTGCCCGGCGCAAAGCCTTGAGCGTCGACTTCCTACAGCATCTCGTCAGCGCGGAGGATGAGATGCTCGTTGCTGACTATGGTGATGGAATGCCGAGCATCGAGGCCTATTGCCGCTCACAGCGTTTCCTCTTTAATCCGGGTTATCCGAGGGAACGACGGAACCACCTCTACCTATCGGAGATTCAACGTTCGCGATTGCGGCAGCAATCTCCATGGATCCAACAACTCGATGCAGACACCATCCGGGATGAGGAGTGCGACCGGATTTGGCAGGGTGAGATCACACCCGAGCAAGCAGCAGACAACATCGCGCGCCGCACCAACATCATTATCAAGCGAAATCAGGCCAACCCGAACCTGATGGATTGAGCGTGAGGCCGACGGCGCCCTTATTGGATGACGACCTCCGGGCTCCCTGCGCACACCTCCCCGATCAACATCGCGGTCTCGCCCGAGGCCGTTAGCGATTCGATGATGCCATGCGCTTCGGTGGTGCTGGCGATCAGGACCAGGCCGATCCCCATGTTGAACACCCGATGCATCTCGGTTACGCTTACCGAGCCGGCCTTCTGAATCAGTCCGAAGATGGGCGGCACAGTCCAGCTCGCACGGTGAAGTCGTACCGCGCAATCTGGAGGTAGAACCCGGGGAATGTTGTCGTAGAGCCCGCCGCCGGTGATATGGGCGATCGCCTTGACCCGATATTCTCCTAAGAGCGGCAAGACAGATGGGGCGTAACATCGGTGCGTATCAAGCAAAGCATCGCCTACGGTACGTCCACCGAGCTCCGTTGGACGCGATGCGGGCATGAGCCCCGCGATATCGAACAGTGCATGCCGCGCGAGCGAATACCCGTTGGTATGCAGACCATTCGAAGCCAGGCCGATGACCGAATCACCAGCGCCAATGATGCCTCTGGGCAGAGCCTGCGCACGATCGACTACACCGACAATACAGCCTGCCAGATCGTACTCGCCTTCCTCATATACGCCGGGCATTTCCGCGGTTTCGCCTCCGATGAGAACACAGCTCGCGCGGCGGCAGCCATCGGCAACACCCTGCACCACTTCACCAAGGATCTCTGGGGCCAATCGCGCCGTGGCAAAGTAATCCAGGAAGAAGAGCGGTCGAGCGCCCTGTACGAGTATGTCGTTCACGCAATGGGCCACGAGGTCAGCGCCGATGGTGTTGTATATGCCGAGGGCCGAGGCGACGCGAACTTTGGTGCCGACTCCATCAATGCTCGATACCAGAATCGGTTCGGACATACCCGACGTATCGAGCTTGAACATTCCGCCGAAACTGCCGACATCGGTCAAGACGCAATTGTTATACGTTGATCGCACGTGATCGCGGATGCCCCGGAGCCCGCGATTCATGGCATCGATGTCGACGCCGGACTCCCTGTAGGTTGATTGGTCCGGTGTCATGCAGCCACCGGGGAGTTCGACCTGAATGTCAGGCCGGAGGTGAGATTGCCATCGAACCGCCCAACGATATTCGGGCCGCGCGTGATCGTTCCGGTTACGACTCCTGCAGCGTCGATCCGCAGGAGCCCGACATTGCCCCGATTATCCGATAGGTTCACATTGCCGATCAACTGAGTCTGGGGGCCTACGAGCCTGAGGAGATTGCTCGCAAACTCGAGATCGGATTCGATTCTTGCGGAGTAGCCGTTGTCGTACCGAATCGTAACGGTATCCGGGGTTTTCATCTTTATGTGCGAACCGGAGAACCGTGATGCTTCGAGTCTGCGGCTTCCGCTAATCCTGGCAAGGCCTGGGATCACGACATCGAACTGCCATCTAGTCTCCGGCTCGTGCGCTGTAGTGGTGATCGTCGCGGTAGTGCCAGAGGAATCGGAAGAAATGGCTCTCTCGTGGCCGATAGGATCCAGCGTGGGTGGGCCGCTGATACCCGAAGCGGCTTCGTACGCAACATTGATGAGGTACACCGCACAGGCGGCCAGGGCGGCTTCGCTCTCATCGATGGTGTAGGGCAGCGCCTCCTCGATCCGTTGGGTATCCATAAGGGCGCGGCCGAGCTTCTCGGAAGCGACGATTCGTCGGCTTCCCATATACCGTGCGCCGGCCGTCGCGGCCGCAGCGCCACCTGCAACCGCGGCAGCACGTATTGCGTGCCTGAGAAGCGCTCCGATCACAGTGTTACCCTCCTGGACCCTAGCTGCGGCAGCAGCTTCGTGATACAGGATGTACGGATGGTTCGGCGGTCGGGTTTTATACGGGGTACGACCATGGGTAGTCTAGGATTCCGTTCCTGATGATCCGTCGCTTCCACGTTGCCCGTTGGCGCGGGCGCGCTCCAACATCATCTTCTGTAGCCGCACATCCCCGGGGATCTCGATCGGATAGTGACCATCGAAACAGGCCCTGCAGAATAGACTGCCTGGCTTACGGACAGCCCGAATCACAGCGGGTAGAGAAAGGTATCCCAGAGAAGTTGCGCCGATCCTCTGGCGTATCTCGTCGACGGAATAGTTCGCTGCGATCAAATCCTCCTGCTTTGCCATATCGATACCGTAAAAGCACGGGAACCGGACCGGCGGCGAGGTGATGCGAACATGAACCTCCCGGGCCCCGGCGTCGATCAACATCCGCACCAGCTTGTCGGTTGTCGTTCCACGAACAATCGAGTCATCAACCATGACGACCCTGCGGCCAGCGATCATATTGGTAAGAGGGGAATACTTCATCCGTGCGCCAAGATCGCGCATCCGCTGATCGGGATCGATGAACGTGCGTTGAATATATCGATTCTTTACCAGACCTTCCGCGAAGCGGATACCCGAGGCTTCTGAGTAACCCAGGGCCGCCGGTACAGCGGAATCGGGTATCGGAATGACCACATCGGCCTCGGCGGGGTGTTCTTGAGCGAGCTCGTGACCCATCCGCTTGCGTGTATCGTAGATCGTTTGCGAGTAGATGTGCGAATCTGGGCGCGCAAAGTAGATGAACTCGAAGAGACAAACGGCATGTCGCTGCAGCGGTACAATCTGTGCTTCCCGGAGTCCGTCTGCATCGATGATGATCGCTTCGCCGGGTTCAACCTCGCGGATAAAATGGGCGCCTACCACGCCGACGGCACAGCTCTCTGAGGAGACGACATAGCGATTCGGGCCGATCTGGCCAACGCAAAGCGGTCGAACCCCGTGCGGATCCCTTACGGCGATCAACTGGGTCGGGGTCATAATCCCCAGCGAATAGGCGCCTTTGAGCTGGGGCAGGACTTCTTTCAGCGCTGACTCGATGCTCCCGTTCATCGCTCGCGCCAGCATCACAGCGATAACCTCAGAGTCGCTGGTGCTCTGGAACTCAACTCCCTCGCGCTCCAGTCGATTGCGCAAGACATGGGCGTTGACGAGATTGCCGTTATGGGCGACGGCAAGATCACCAACCGAACTGCTGCGAACGATCGGCTGGGCGTTACAGATATCCGATGCTCCAGTCGTCGAATAGCGAGTATGACCGAGTGCGATATGGGCGCCGCCGAGATCACGCAGCAGCTGCTCGTCGAAAACCTGCGTCACCAGGCCCATGGCCGCGTGGGCCTTGATGCGTTCGCCATTGGCTGTGGCGATCCCCGCGCTTTCCTGTCCTCGGTGCTGCAGAGCGAACAGGCCGAAGTAGGCAATGCGGGCGACGTCCTCGCCCGGGCTATAGACGCCGAAAACGCCGCATTCGTCTTTCGGCGCATCGGAGCTATTTGCCACATGGGCATCGGGCACCCAGCTCGTTGCCAGTGACTCCCCGCGTGCGCTCAATCGCGATCGGCTGCCATGATCGAGGGAATGGCGTCTCGATGCGCCATACGGAGTTGCTCGATCCCTTCGCTGATGATGAGTTCGCCATCCAGCGAGATGCGAAGGACATCCCCGCCAACAGTCCCGATCCAATGAGCCTGAACGCCCGCATCTGCAGCGAGTTGTTCGAGCCGCTTGATATGTTTCTCTCCGCGAACCGTAACGACGGCTCGGGACTGGGCCTCTCCGAATAGAATCGCTGATGGAGGTAATCCAGGCCAGACATCGTATCGGAGTAAGATACTCGCGCCGAGGCCGCCGGCGATGGCGCTCTCGGCGAGGCACACGGCAAGACCGCCGTCGGAGCAATCGTGAGCGCTGACGGCTAGTCCCTGACCGATCGCCCATAGCAGGGCTCGATGGAGCCGGAGTTCGGCATCGAGGTCGATACACGGTGGTCTGGCTGCCTCGACCTGATGGATCAGCGATAGGTATTCGGAACCGCCAAGACCGCCTGATGGATCGTTATCGGCACGAAGCAGCAGGATGGCATCGCCTTCCTCCAGAAAAGCCAATCCCCGGGCTTCCGCAGGATTGTCGATGATGCCAAGCATCCCAATCACCGGGGTCGGCAGCACAGCCCCTTCGTGCGTTTCGTTATAGAAGGAAACGTTACCGCTCACAACCGGCACACCCAGGGCTTCGCTTGCGGCTGCTATCCCCTCCACCGCGCGGGTGAACTGCCAAAATACCTGGGGTTTCTCAGGTGCGGCGAAGTTGAGGCAATCGGTAATCGCCGCGGGGCGCGCACCGACACAAACGACATTTCGCGCCGACTCCATGACCGCGATCATCCCGCCCACATAGGGGTCTAGAAGGCAATATCGTCCGTTTCCGTCGGTTTTCATGGCGATGCCGCGGTTGGAGCCTCGGACGCGGAGAACGGCAGCGTCGGCTTGACCCGGTCCCTGACTGGTGAGCGTCTGAACCATGGAATCGTACTGCTCGGTAACCCAGTTCTTGTCGGCGATGGTCGGAGAGGATAACAGGCGCCGCAGTACGTCGGTGTAGTCGGTTGGTTCGGGCAGTAGAAGAGGATCGACTGCGTGCGCGAGCTTTATGTATCCGGGTTCTTCAACGTCGAGGCGATACACCGGGCACATATCGGTCAGGGCGTCCGAAGGCATCTCGGCTTCGATCACATCGCCTGTTTTGATGCGTAGAATCCGTTCGGCTGTAACATGGCCGATCACCGCCGCGTTCAGCTCCCATTTCCTGTAGATCGCCGCCACCCGATCCTCCGCGCCCTTACGGCAGACCGCGAGCATGCGCTCCTGACTTTCGGAGAGCATTACTTCATAGGCCGTCATCCCCGCTTCGCGTCGGGGCACCTTCAGGAGGTCGATCTCCATGCCCGTACCCGCCTTCGTAGCCATCTCGGAGGTGGCGCAGGTGAGGCCAGCGGCGCCCATGTCCTGGATGCCGATAATATCACCGGTGGCGAGGGCTTCGAGCGTGGCCTCGATCAGGAGCTTCTCCATGAACGGGTCACCCATCTGAACGTTGGGGCGTCGGCTGTCGGAATCGGGCCCGAGCTCCACCGACGCGAACGTTGCGCCATGGATGCCATCTCGGCCCGTGCTCGAGCCGACATAGAGAACCGGATTACCCGGTCCGTCCGCCCTTGCGCCCGCGACATGGCCAAGCTCCACTACCCCGGCAGCCATGGCATTGACGAGAGGATTGCCGCTATAGCTCGGATGGAACATGATCTCGCCGGCCACCGTCGGAACACCGACGCAGTTGCCGTAATGGGCGATGCCGGATACGACTCCATCGAAGAGATATCGATTTCGGATCGCATCCTTGCTTCTACCCTGGATGGGACCGAATCGAAGGCTATTGAGACACGCGATAGGTCGTGCGCCCATCGTGAAAATATCACGCAGGATGCCACCGACACCGGTTGCGGCTCCCTGAAACGGCTCCACGGCTGAAGGGTGATTGTGACTTTCCATCTTGAAGACGATGCCGAGGCGATCATCGAGCCGCACGATGCCCGCGTTCTCGAGGGCTCCCTGCTCCTGTGCTTCGCGGTAGTTCTTAAAGAGGGCGAGGATAGGTCGGGAGTACTTGTAGCCGCAATGCTCCGACCACATGACCGCGAACATACCCAGTTCGGTTATGGTGGGTTCTCGGCCGAGTATTCCCTCGACCTGCTGGTATTCCAGGTCGTTGAGGCCCATCGGACGGTAGACGTCAGGCGATATCACCAGGTCCCTCCCGTGATTATTCGCAGGGAGTGAATCGGCAACCGCAGCGTGAGCATCACATCGGGCTGCATCCCTGAGAGTATATCGCATCCATGGTAACCGATTCAACGCGAAGTCGATCGTTGATCGGAAAGTATTGGCGCAATATTAGGGGTATCCTCGTATAACGGAGTGAGATCGGGGCGCACGGTGTTCCCGATCTGCGCTCGTATCGCGGATGATGGTTCGATATCACCTTCCTTCGCGAGCCGAGCGCTTCCATCCGATGGTAGTGCGCCGCTATCGGGAGATCAGAGAGGTGACCAGTTAACGATGAGTTCAGGGGTCATTACGGACGCGCCGATCACGTTATCGGAACGGGCAGTCCGCGAGATACAGTCCGTCCTGGAAAAGGAGAACCGCTCGTCGGATGCGCTCCGCATCTTCGTGGCGGATCGGGATTGTTCGGGCTATAAGTACGGTATGGGCATCGATGATACAAGCCACAACGGCGATACGGAGTTTGTGCAGCACGGACTACGGGTCGTGATCGATGCGACGAGCCTGGAGCACATGATCGGAACAACGGTCGAATACGTCGAGGACGAACACGGCGGAGCGTTCCGTTTCGAGAATCCCAATGCTGCGACCGAGGAATCGTCCGGCGGCTGTGGCTGCGGTTGCCGCTGTGGCTGTGGTGATGAGGAATAAGGGCCGACTCGCGTAAGATCCTCGGCCTATACCGTTCCCGGCCCTCTGGTTCGCACCGCTGAGGGTTCGGACAGTCCGCTCTCAGGTTAAGGGCGCGATGCGAACAGGCATTGCGTGGAGTCGTGGGACCGGTGGATGAACGATACTGAGAGTGCCGAACAATCCATATGCACCTGAGACCAGTCGGTTGATGACGCCGCGCGATCGATTGATCGTCGCACTAGATACCTCATCGCTTGAACACGCGACCAGGTTGGCGTGTCTCCTTCAACAGGAGGCAGGCGCCTTCAAAGTGGGGCTTGAAGCCGTTCACGCATGCGGCTTCAATCTTCTGAACGGTCGCGGGGAAGCCGGTCCGCGACGTATTTTCTATGACTGCAAACTCCATGATATACCGAATACCGTAGCCGCCGCCGCTTCCGCCATCGTGTCGCATGGTGTCTGGATGCTGAATGTCCATGCAGCAGGAGGCCAACGGATGATGGAGGCCGCGGTTACAGCAGTTCGAGCGCGAGCAGTAGAGCTGGCGGTTCCCAGGCCGCTGGTGATCGCCGTTACGCTCCTGACCAGTCTCGACCCCCGTGAACTCGCGGTGGAAATGCGTGTCGATGCGAGCGTAACGGATTATGTGGTTCACATGGCGCGGCAAGCGCAGTGCGCTGGATGTGACGGAGTCGTATGTTCGCCGCAGGAGGTCGCATCAGTTCGCACCGCCTGTGGTCCCGGTTTTCTACTGATAACACCCGGGGTTCGTCCCGCATGGGCCGAGCGAAATGACCAGCGTCGAACGCTCACGCCGGGAGAAGCAATCCACGCTGGAGCCGATTTTATCGTTGTCGGTCGACCGATTACAGGCTCTAAAGATCCTCAGGCCTGTTGCCGTGAGATCGTTCGAGAGATCGCAGCAGCTTCCGAAGATGGGAGCTCACCATAACGCCGGGATTGGTCGATGTAGGGTTGCATGGTTCGGTGTGGACTGGCGACCGTTGACTTCGCTGCCTCGTCTGACATAGAATCGGCCTCAGCATGGCTAAGAGCAGATTCGATCGCCATAACAGACGACGCACCAACCAGCGAAGAGGGTCCTCTCTCCGCCGGATCAAGACTTTTCTTGCCTGGGTCCTGATCGTATGTTTTGCCGCGATGGGCTTGCTGCTCACGATGGCGATCGCTCACTTCATCAGGATCTCCCGTGAGTTGCCATCGGTCGCCGATATCACCAGTTTCGCACCTGAGGAAAGTACGCGGATCTACTACGCGGACGATGATGACAAGGGCAACCCCCGCATCATGGCGATCCTGTCGGCCGCAAACCGAAGGCCTGTCAAGCTAGACCAGATCAGTGACCATGTGCGGAAGGCAACCATCGCTATCGAGGACATTCGGTTCATGCGCCATCATGGCGTCGACTACATCGGTATCGTCCGCGCGGTCGTCGCGAACGTGGTCGGCGGCAATCTACAGGGCCAGGGGGCTAGCACAATAACGCAACAGCTCGCCCGCAATATCGCCTACCTTGGCCTGTCCCGCGAGAAACTGCTCGAACGGAAGGTCCGTGAGGCATTGTTGGCCAGACGGATTGAGGAGCTGTTCACGAAGGATGAGATCCTCGAGCTATATCTGAATACCATTTACTACGGTAATGGCGCGTACGGCATCGAAGCGGCATCCCAGGCGTATTTTCACAAGTCGGCGCGCAGGCTATCGTTGAGCCAGGCGGCTTATCTGGTCGGATTGCCGCAGCGCCCCGTCTATTTTTCAAGGCACATGGAGGCGGCTCTTCGTCGTCGCGACCTCGTTCTTGATAGGATGCTCGAAGCCAACTATATCACCAGACTCCAGCTCGAAAAGGCTCGTGCAGAAACGATTCGCACACGCAAGGCCGTGGTCCGGGGAAATCAGATTCGGGGCGCTCCTTATGTGGTGGATTATGTCGTGCGCCAGCTAATCAAGTTGTATGGATCTGATAAGGCGCGAAGCGGATTGCGGGTATTCACGTCCGTCGATTCACGAATACAAGCTGCAGCTGAGGAGGCCTTGCGCAGCGGCGTTCGCCGATCGGGCGCGGCAAATCAGGGCGCACTGATCTGTCTGGAAAACCGAACCGGTTGGGTCAGGGCGATGGTTGGTGGCGTCGACTACTCGAGGGATCAGTTCAACGCCGTGACGCAGGGGCGACGACAGCCGGGCTCTGCCTTTAAGCCGATCGTATACACGGCGGCCATCGATACCGGCAAATGTGATCTCGATTCGACCTACAGGGATGCGCCGGACTATCCGTGGCGTGATTGGAAGCCCCAGAACTATGGCGGACACTTCAGCTATGGACGAGTGACAGTCCGCAATGCCATTCGTCGATCGTTAAACAGTATCGCCGCGCGCGTGGCGTATGACGCTGGGATCGATACGGTAATCAGCTATGCTCGGCGGATGGGGATCGACTCGAGCCTCGATCGGTACCTGCCGTTGGCCCTGGGAGCCTCGGCGGTGAAACCCATCGAGTTGTGCTCTGCGTATACCGTGTTCGCCAACAAAGGCAGGCGGGCGGTTCCCGAGGTGATCGTGCGTGTGCAGGAGCGCGATGGCATGCCGATCGATGACTTCAGTCCGGACCTTGCCGAGACCGGCATCCAACCCTCAACACTCGAGATGATGGACGAGGCGCTTCGTGATGTCGTGCTGCGCGGCACTGCGACGGCGGCTTCGTCCGTCCCAGATGCTCACGGTAAGACGGGCACGACCAACGACAATCGCGATGCATGGTTCGTCGGATATACACCGGAGCTTACGACGGCGGTATGGGTTGCCCGTGAGCAGCGAAGCCAGGGACGTGTTCGGTATCTAACGATGTCCGGCACCACGGGCGGCGGGGTATGCGCGCCAATCTGGCGTGATTTCATGTCGAAGGCGCTCACACTACATCGTCTTGGTAAGACGACAGAAAACACGCGATCGGATGAGACGACAACCCGGCCTCCAAAGCCATCGACCGTGACACCCGATGGCGTTATTCCGGAGTCCCTGCCCGAAGAACCGCCACCGCTCGATACACCGATCCTTTCGCCGGAGGAACGACTCGCTCCGGTCGAGCCCGGCGGACCCCCGGCGGCAACGCCCTCCGTTCCGTCGCATAGCCCGCAGACGACTGTACCGCAGCCTCGTCCGCAGCCTCCTCCTCCGAAGCCGGATCCTGGGGCAGAGATCATTCAGGTGCGAGTATGCGCCGAGACAGGACGACTCGCGACCTTATATTGCCCGGTGACGATCAATCGCTCGGTTGCACGACGGGATATACCCAGGATGTGCACGACTCATCGCCCTCCACCCGGTGAGGGGCGTTGAGAAGTGTCTCTCGTCGAAGAGACGCCGTCTCCGCCAGATGACCGGCGTGTAACCGCCGCGATGGCGCTAGCGGTTCTGGCTGGTGTCCTGCTGCTGGCGAGACTCTGGTACCTCCAGATCGCCATGGGTAAGGAACTGCTTCAAGCGTCGGAACGGAATCGAACCCGAGCGCTGCGACGCATTCCACCTCGAGGGGTTATCGTTGATGCTGATGGGGTTGTGCTCGCCAAGGTCCGGACGCGCGTTGTCCTGCGGGTATCCCCTTCTGCGGTCGAGCGCGATCCTGCGCTCTTGCCTCGCACCGCCTCTATCGCCGGCCTTTCTCGTGAAGTATTGGAGAAGGAATACGCGGATAACCATATCGACTCGTATCAACCGGTGGTGGTTGCCGTGGATCTCAGCCTTGAAGCGGCCACCGCGCTGGAAGAGCGTCTATACGAACTCCGCGGAATCAGCCTTGGACCTGAACCCGTCAGGGCATACTCTGTCGGCGCGGCATACGGCCATCTTCTTGGTTATGTTGGACAATGCTCTGAGAAGGATCTGCGAGAACGATCCGCCGCTGGCTATCAAACGGGCGATATATGTGGGAAGACGGGCGTGGAGGGAGGTCCGTATGATCAGGTTCTGCGGGGCAAGGATGGTCTGCGGCGTATCGAAGTAGATGCCGAAGGGCGGTCGCGCGGTGAGATCGCGACCGAGTCGCCGATACCCGGCGCCAAACTGCAGCTGAATATTCGAAGTAAACTGCAGGTAACGGCCTTTCGCCTTCTTCGGGATCAGCTGAAGCGGGGTCGGACAGGGGCCGTCGTTGCGCTCGATCCGAGGAACGGTGCGGTTCTCTGCCTCGCCAGCATGCCTTCCTATGATCCCAGAGAGTTTGCCCTTGGCATCGGCAAGCGTGAATGGTCCGCGCTCCAGGCCGATAAGCGACTACCGTTGATCAATCGGGCGGTCGGTTCTGCAACCGCGCCTGGCTCTACCTTCAAGATTGTGACGGCCGTCGCCGGTCTTGCTACAGGACGGATCAATCCGTACGAGACCGAGTACTGCTCCGGCATCATCCATCTCGGTCGATGGCCCAAACGATGTCATCGCAGATCCGGCCATGGATCCGTGGCGTTACACGAGGCTATTGCCAAATCGTGCGATATCTATTTCTATAGAGTGGGTCAGAGACTCGGGCCCGAAAGGATCGCACAATATGCGCGCCTGTTTGGATTCGGTGAACGGACGCAGATTGATTCGGCGTCAGGTGATATCGCCGGTGTGGTTCCTACACCGGCATGGAAGCGCGAGAGGGGATTGGGACCGTGGGTGGGCGGTGATACGGTCGATTACGCCATCGGACAGGCAATGCTTGCGGCAACGCCAATGCAGGTCTGCGCGGCGATCGGAGCCATTGCCAATGGCGGTACGGTTTATGCACCGGAACTGGTCCACTCGGTAACCCGTTACACGGCCCACGGCGCCGCTCCTCCGGAGGTGGTCGCGCCCGTCGTGCGTCACCGACTGAATCTGAGCCGTGATGTGCTGAATACCATCCGTTCCTCGATGGAAGCTGTTACGGAACAGGGCGGCACCGGTCGTCTGGCGGCGTTGCCTGGGATCCGCGTCGCAGGTAAGACGGGTACCGCTCAACGCCGCCGGAAAGGGGAGATGGTCGATGACGCATGGTATGTGGGCTATGCGCCGGCGGAGGATCCCCGGATTGTTGTATGTGTTCGCATCGAGGAAGGGGGGCATGGGGGCGAAGTAGCGGCTCCTATCGCGCGGGCGATCATGGGCCAGTACCTTGGCGTCACGACAACACAAGCGGTCACGCCGCGGACGGCGGCCGACGACTGATCTGTTCCTAAGAGGAGCGTGCACTCTGGCCAACTCGAGAAGGGGAATAGGATGGAAGTGATCGTACCGGTGGATGGAATGGAACTGCGGAGATCCTGTACACTCGCGGAGGGTGTCTACTACTGCCCGAGCGGTCTCCGGATAACAACACCCGGTATCACCATCATAGGGCATGGTGTAACCCTCATCGGTGCGACCGGACAGGGTATCGGCCTTGATATTACCGCCAACAATATAACGATTAAGGGGCTCTCAATCAAAGGCTATCAACACGGCATTCGTGCCATATCGGTCGAGCGTCTCGTCCTGGATCGTTGTTCGGTCCATGGTACGGCGGAGATCGCATCGAATACCGTGTTTCTGGATATCTGGCTTCCCTCAGAGAGAGCGTACGGAGGAGGCGTTCTGCTGGTTGGCTGCGACGACTGCGAAGTCGTTTCCTGCGACCTGCAGCATCAGCAGACCGGGCTCATGGCGTATGGTTGCCGTCGTCTAGCCGTTACGCTGACCAATGCATCGTACTGCAGCGGTTTCGGGTTCTACCTGTCTGCTACGTCGGACAGTCGATTCGAGGAGAACATCGCCGATTATTGCTGTCGATTTGAACCGCGGGAGGGTGGGCTTCATTTCGGACATATGGGGGCGGATGCGGCAGGATTCGTACTCGTCCGGGGCTCCAGTCGCAATGTCTTCCGCCGCAACGCGGCGCGCCTTGGTGGCGATGGGTTCTTCCTTGCGGGTCTCGATCCCTCAGGAAAGCCGGACGGATGTGACGATAATCTATTCGAAGACAACGATGGCTCGCTCAGCCCCAATATCGCCTTTGAGGCCACCTTTTGCCGCGGCAACATATTCCGTCGGAACTATGCGGATCGGTCGAACTACGGCTTCTGGTTGGGATATTCGTGGGATACCATGCTCGAAGCGAACCGGATGATCATGAATCGCCAGGCGGGGATCGCGGTTGAGAATGGGCATCACTTCAACGTGATCGATAATACATTCCAGGGTAACGGCCATGGCATCCTCCTGTGGTCCGGCAGGGTAGAGGGCTTCGCACGACTGTATCCGGAAAGCCTGACTTCGTGGGATTGGCAGATAGAAGGGAATACGATGACAAGGAACGGCCGTGGAGTCCGAATCGCCAACAATCAGGACCATGGTATTCGATCGGGACCTGAGGCCACCAGTACCGCGCCCGATATCCGTCCCCGTGGTCATCTATTGCGACGCAACGACATTCAGGACAATCGAATCGGCATCGAGCTGGTTGGCGCCGACGGTACGATCGTCGAGGGCAATATCCTGAATCGAAATGTGGAAGCGAATATCCGCGAAGACGATACGACTGGTACGCTCGCACGTAACAACCTCGGCAGTCGCGGCGCCTATCTGTAGTATGGCTAAGAAAGCCTGTGGCGACGATCAGGGAAAGTACGATCGCAGCTCATCCGACTCGGGCACCGCGCCGTAATCGCTGATCTGAAACGCTTCCGCGTAGCGCGTGGTTATCGGCAGGTGACTCCTGTACGCGTTCGCGACATCGGCCGCCGCGCTCTCGAAAATACGGCTAAGCCGTTCCCGTTGACTGCGCTCATCGATCGGAAAATCGCTGAACGCGCTGTGAGAACCGGCGTTGTAGGGGATCCACTCGCAGAACTGTGATCTGTGCTCCTGGATCGCGGAGACCTTTCGCTCCATTGCCGGATCAATCGAGACCGCTCTGTCGCAACGAAAGGCGCCAGTCTCAATGAAATGGTCCTGCCAATAGGCGACGACAGGGAGTCGAGACAGGTGCGGCATATCAGGACAGGCGAGGGGCACGGTGAGCATGTAAACCGCGTCGAGCACCAGCTGAGCGCCATAACGGTGGTCACGATGGTAGTCACACGGACGGTTGGTGACGATCAAATCCGGTCCCTCGCCGGCTTTTCCGAAGCCGCGGATGGCGCGTACCACCGCCTCGGTAGCGTCCGGCGTTACGTAGACCTCTCCATCATGCCACCCGAGACACTGGTATTCGCATCCCAGTACGGCAGCAGCTCTCAACGCCTCGAGATGGCGCCGTTCGGCGAGCAGGCGGGGCTCTCGACGATACTCATCGGCATAATGGCCCTTATCGCCATTGGTAAGGGCAAGAAACCGAACCGTGTCGCCACGATCGACCATCAGCGCTGCCGTTCCGCCCATCGCAGATTCACAGTCGTCTGGGTGGGCTCCAATACAGAGCACATTCAACAGCTTCACCTCCACGCGTCATGGGTTAGCCAGAGCATCAACGATGCTCATGCTATACTCGGGACATGATTGTACTCATGAAAGCCGCAGTCGCGGATGCCGATGTGCAGGCGGTTGTCGATCTCATCAGGGAACGAGGCCTGACCACAGTACTCTTGCCCGGTGGAGACCACCTGGCGATCGGTATTACCAGCGCGATCGATCCAGGGGTACGGGAGCCGCTCGCGAACACCATACGCACGAATGCTGGCGTCAGCCACGTCGTTCACGTAAGCCGACCATACAAGCTCACCTCGCGGGAGTTCCGCAATCAATCCACGGTTGTCAATGTCGGTAGGGCTTCGTTCGGCGGGCCGAAGGTAAGTGTGATCGCCGGCCCATGTTCGATCGAGAGCTATGAACAGCTGCACGAAACAGCGGTAGCCATCAAGGAAGCAGGAGCAACGATTTTACGAGGCGGGGCATTCAAGCCCCGGACATCACCCTATTCTTTTCAGGGACTGCAGCAGAAGGGACTCGAGATCCTCGCGCGAGTCGGACAGGATGTTGGACTTCCGACCGTCACTGAGGTAGTGGACACCCACGATGTACCCGTTGTCGCGCAGCATACGGATATGCTGCAGATCGGTGCGCGTAACATGCAGAACTTCGCACTTCTTGTCGCAGCAGGCAGATCGGATCGCCCGGTCCTCTTGAAGCGCGGCCCATCCGCGACGATCGACGAGCTCCTATTCGCGGCGGAATACTTGCTCAACGAGGGGAATCGCAACGTCGTCCTATGCGAACGCGGGATTCTTCCACTGGATCGGACCTACACACGGAACACCCTGGATGTCATGGCGGTGCCGGTGCTCAAGGAGATCACCCATCTACCGGTGATCGTCGACCCGAGCCACGCCACGGGATATGCTCGATATGTTCGTCCAGCGGCTCTGGCGGGATTAGCGGCTGGCGCCGATGGTTTGATTGTCGAAGTGCACCCTCGTCCACACGAGGCTCTGTCGGATGGTCAACAATCGCTGACGCCGCAGGATTTTGCGGCATTGATGAGGGCGGTGGATGACGTGGCTGTTGTGATAAGAAAGGAAGCTAGTTAGCCTGCTCGCGTTTCATCTTCAGAATGATCTCCAGGTCCTCCGGGCGATCGAGGTCGGTCGCCAGAACAGGATCATCAATCACTAGCGCCCGACAATCGATGCGGAGCAGGCGGGATGCGGCGGTTTCAATGCGCCGCAGCCCTAACCAACCACGACGAGTGATCAACGTTAACAACACCCCCGCAGTGATGCCCGGACCAAGCATTGCCGCAAGTCGCAAGGGGCTCTTTCTCGCGTCGTACGCCTCGAGGATGCGGCCTCGGATGCGCTGCAGGGCGGCTGGGCGAACGACGACCATATTGCCTCCCGTGAATACGCCCTCTCGGAGGGCAAGCGCTGTTCGCTTGAGATCCGGATAGGAAGCACGACAGATCCCGACAGGGGTGATGGGATACACGAGATCGGTATCCAGCCGAGTCGCGGCCGTGACGAACGTCCGGACCGCATCCGCGTGGACGAAGGGCATATCCGAGGTCGCGATCACAGCTCGTTCGACGCTCTCGCATCGGTCCAGTCCAGCCAGTACATTACCGACAAAGCTATCCGCGGGGTCGATCTGTATGGTTCCGTCCGGCGGGGTGTCTGAGGTCACAACGTAGATATCTGATACCATGCTCGAATCGTTGAGAGCGTTGACGATGATCTCGAGCAGGGTGACATTCCCAAGCCTGATGAGCGCTCGGTTGCTGATCCCGGTGGTCCTTACGAAGTCCGGCGATGCGCGACCTCCGGCCAGGACAATAGCGGGGCAAGGTACCGGGCGGACGTCCTCGCGCTCCACAACCGATGCGGTCACGTTGCTGCGCATTCGGTCGACGGTACGGTTCGACATGATATGGCCCATCCCCAGCGTTCCGACATCAGGTGGGCGACGTCCTTTGCTCGATCAGCGGTATCGAAGACGCCGAAGACCGCCGAACCGCTGCCGCAGAGGTTATGGCCGGCTGCGCCATAGCGCCGGAGATCATGAAGGGCTACGATGGATCGGGGCGCCAACCGTTCTAACACGGATATAAAGTCGTTGCAGAAACCACCGAGCAGTTGATCCCGGGAGCCAGAAGTGATGGCTCCAATCAGCGCATCTGTAGCGACTAATGATGTCGCGGAACCACGAAGTTCGTCCAGTGTCTGATAGGCGAGAGCCGTAGGTACTCCGTCGTCGACCTCCGAGTCCGCGTCCAGCGGTCGGACGATGACAAGATGGAGAGGATCGATATCGGGAAGAGGCACCACTCTCTCCCCTCGGCCGGTTATATGCGCTGTTCCGCCTCTCAAGAAGAACGGCACATCCGAGCCGATTTGTGCGGCCATCGTACGGAGCATCGCCGGGGCAGGACGCCATCCGATGGCCCGAGAGGCCAACTCCAGCACCGCCGCCGCGTCTGCACTCCCACCGCCGAGACCGGAGCGCAACGGAATCCGCTTATCAACTTCGATCTCGAATCCTCCGGGATATCCGGAGGATGAGATCACGGCGGCTCCGGCTCTGTATGCCAGGTTGTCGGGGCCGTTGCCAATAGGTATTGGCCCCGTACAGCGAAGGACGATACCCGGAGCCTCGGTGACGGTTACCGCCACCTCATCAGCCAGGGATATGGTCTGCATCACGCTCTGCAGCTCGTGATATCCATCGGCTCGGAGATGGCCGATATCAAGCGTGAGATTGACTTTCGCGAAGGCATGGCGGCGATGCACGGTCGCGACCGTCGGGCCTACCCTTCGACTCATACGCTCTAACGGAGCCATATTGGACACACCGCGGACACCATAGCATACCCATGCACTATGTATGTGTCCGCGGTGTGTGTATGGACCATCTCTGGGGTGAACAACCTGTGGGCAGAGGTTACTTGATCTCGACTGTCGCGCCTTCGGCCTCGAACTTCGCCTTGATAGCCTCAGCCTCTTCCCGCGGAATACCCTGTTTGATCGGCTGAGGGGCGGTATCGACGAGCTCCTTGGCTTCCTTCAGACCGAGTGAGGTAACTTCGCGAAGGACCTTGATTACATTGATCTTCTTATCGCCGATGGCCGTCAAAACGGCATCGAAGGAAGTCTGCTCTTCCGCAGCGGGAGCCGCTTCGGCCGCGGAGGCCGGACCGGCGGCGGCGGCGACTGCAACCGGCGCAGCCGAGACGCCCCACTTATCCTGGATTGCTTTGGTCAGTTCGACGAGATCGAGAACCGAGAGCTGTTCGATCTGCTCGATAATCGCATTGATGTCTGCCATTTGTACTATCCTTTCGTTATACGGTCTGGCTTGAACGTTGATCCGCCAGCGCTTGTAGGGTGCGTGCGAACTCGCTGAGAACGCCGTTGAGAGTACCGGCTAGATTGGTGAGCGGCGCCTGTATGGTGCCAAGAACCTGTCCCAGGATTACGGGCCGCGGCGGGAGTTTGGACAGAGCAGTAACTTGCTCGACATCATAAACCGTACCGCCGATCCATGCGCCCTTGATGACCACTTCCGGTTTGCGCAACTCACGGAAATACCCGATCAAGGCTTTGGCGGGTTCGATAGGGCTCTGATGACAGATAGCGATCGCGGTGGGCCCGTGCAGAAGCGCCGCCAGAGAGTCCGGTGTCTCTCCAAGTGCGCGCCGCAACAGGGTGTTCTTTACGACATGGTATTCCGCTCCGGAGTCCCGAAGCGCAGAGCGAAGCTGAGTGATCTCGTGAACGGTTAAGCCACGATGGTTCGTCAGAATGACTCCTCCGCACTGCGACAAGTGCGCGGCGATCTGAGCGACCTTCTCGACCTTTTCCGGTCTCGGGTCCTTTGTGTACATGACTAACGACTCCTCCAGATCCGCAGGATCGCGGTTCCGCCGGCGCAGGATCGGCGCAAGATGAACGGGTTGGCCGGCGGCCTGAAGAAGACACAAGGGGGCGGGATTCGACAGATCGGCAATCGGCCGGCCTTATCGAACGTCCTACCTCGGCGGGCGGAGTCGCTCGTGACCCCATTATTCGAACGGAATACCCGCTGTCTTCGACAGGGCGCATACAAGAAGCGCGTGGTGATTATACCCGCTTCGTGCGATACCTCGGGAGCGAGCTTCCTATCCAGCGTTCGTCGCTATAAAATCTGCGGCAGCTCGGCTCTGATGGGCGCCCTCCCTAGATGACCCTGACGCCTATGGGAGAGGGAATGTGACTGTCGCAGTAATCCCGTCGGCGTTTTCCATCGTAAAGACGCCGCCCAGAGATCCGCGCACAAGGTCGGTGACGATCCTTAGACCGAGGCGTTCCGTTGATGGATTGAAATCAGCGCTGAGCGGTTCGCCGTCGTTGATAACCCGAACGGTCACCATTTCGCCGGTCTTGACCACATCGATATGGATATTGCCGGTAACCATGTCTCGAAAACCATGTTCCACGGCATTCTGGACAAGTTCGTTTAATACGAGCGCCAGCGTCGTCGCCTGGGATAGCGGAAGCCGGAGGTCAGGGCCCGTGACCTTGCCTTCAATGGTCTTACCCGGAGGCACCACACTCTGTTTCGTGCCGCTGAGGATCTGCTCCGCAAGGCGCGTTACGCTCACCCGATCGAGGTCGTCCCTCAGGAGCAGTTCGTGAACGGCGGCGATCGCCAGTATGCGGGTGAGCGTATCGTTCATCGCTGATTCGACGGTTAGCTGACCGGCGTAATGGATCTGGAGGCGCACGAGGCTCGCGATCTGCTGCAAGCTGTTTTTGACGCGGTGGTGCATCTCTTGAATCACAGCCGATTTGAGCATCAGGCGCGCGGTCTGAATGGCCATCGCTGCTTGAGCGCCCAATGCCTGTAGAATCGCCAGCTCTTCCCGAGTGAACTCATGTACGCTTTCGGTGTAGCAGTTCAGTACGCCGAGAACCTCATCCTTGAACTTCAAGGGAACCGACGCGAGTGAGGTCAGACCGGCTCGTTCGGCGATATCGGGGAACCTGTAGTCCGGGTGTTTCTTCACATCCGTCACGGTAAGGACGCGGCCCTCGCGAGCCGCTCGGCCAGCGATGCTCTCGCCCAGCTTCGTGGGAGGCTTGCCCAGGTACTCCTGATGTGCGCTCTGTGTGGCTTTGATGACGAGTTCCTGCGACTGATGGTCTACGAGCATGACCGTGCAGACGGTATATCCCATCGTGTTCGCCGTGATGTCGACGAACATGGAGAGCATATCGTCGAGGTACACGTTGGACATAATGGCCTGACTAACCTCGGAGAGCTTGTGGAGCTGGACGGCAGTCCGTTCAAGCTGGCGAGCTCGGCGCTCCTTCTCGATCGCCCCTGCGACCTGACCGGCGATGCCGGATAGAAGCCGCATCTGGTGTCGCGTGTAGACGTGAGGTTCTCGAGTCCTGACATTGACAACGCCGAGCATCTGATTGCGGTATAGCAGCGGAACGGAGAGGATGCTATGGTAATCCTCCTCGTGGATCTCAGGAAAGTACTTGAATCGCCGATCGTGTGCCGCGTCCCGCTTAATCGCAATCGGCTTTCTCTCCTGGGCTGCAAGGCCCGTGACCCCTTCGCCGACCTTCAGGCGTATCGCGCCGATCATACTCCTGCCGGTTTCGTCCGCCCCTCTCAACACGAGCTCGTTGGTCTTGCGATCGAGCAAGTAGACCTGACAGGATTCGGTATTGGTAACCCGAAGCGCGACGTCCACCGTCGCTCGCAGCATATCTTCGAGATCAAAGACCGAGCCGGTTGTCTCGCTGACGCGTCGTAATGCGTCGGCTTCGGCACGACTCTCGTCGGCCTCGTTCCGGAGTTCCTGAACGAGCCGTTCGGCGTCCTTCAACGCCTGATCGCGCTTATTGATCTCCTGTCGGAGGGCCTCCGGGTTCGATTCGCCGACGGGGTCGCTGAAACGGAAGGTGATCGGACTGCGGAGACGGAAACGGGCTTTCATCGATGGTTCATCGACAACATTGAAGAGGCGGAAATCGCTAGAGCGGTCGAATGGACGTCATGGGTGATATCGTCAAATGCTGTGAGCGATGATGATCGCTTCTGCGATATCGCGCATGGATTTGCGCGTGTTCATGCTCTGCACTTGAATCCGTCGGAATGCTTCCTGCTCCTTTAGCCCGTATCGATCCATCAGGATGCCCTTGGCTCGATCGACGGATTTTCGCGTTTCCAGGCGGTCTTCTAGCTCATGGGCCTCGTCGGCCCGAGCAATGAACTCACTCCAACGACTGAGCGTGATCTCGACCGCCGGCATCAGATCCACCGGCTTATAGGGTTTCACAAGATAGTAAAAAACGCCGGCGTCGGCGGCGCGATGCACAAGATCGGCTTCGGGATAACCGGTGATGATCAGCACAGGCGCGAGGCGCTCCTTGTGCATAATCCTGGCAACGTCGATCCCATCCATCACCGGCATGCGGATGTCGAGGATTGCAAGGTCCGGGAGAAGCTGACGCACCGCCTCCAACGCGGCCGCTCCGTCACCGACAGAGGCAACCACCTCGTACGCCAGGCTCTCCAGTAGGTTCTGCAGGTCCAGGCGTATGATCGGTTCGTCATCTGCGATGACGATCCGCAAGGGTCCGCTGTCCGATGATGTCCTGGTCACGATACGCGCTCCTCCTGTGGAGCTTTACTGGTCTCGCCCGTAGTGTACAATACGCGTACGGATCGTGTCAAAGAGCCTGCAGCGCTAATGATGTTCCTATCCCCGAATCAGCCCGATTCATCCAATCGACCGGTACGCTCCGCAATCCCGAGCGTCGCCCTCATCGCGTATATGGTGTTCTGGCAAATCGCGCCAAGGATCCGAGAGGAACGCCTCTGGCTCGTTCTATTGTCTACGGTCCTGAGCCTTGCCCTCTCGGTCTGGGTCGCGGCGGCGGTCGCCGCGCGACTTCAGCGCGTGCAAAGCGCTCTGATCCTCACTCTCGGCTGTGCTGCCCTGGTGATCCCGCTCAGGATCATGTTCGCGGCCGGGCGTCTCGTAACCCCGTGGGTCTGGATGATACGCGTTCCCGGATTGAATGAGCTTGTGTTCATGCTCTTTGGCGTGGGCGCAGGCGTACTCCTATCTCGGATTGTACGCTCGTTGAATATGATCCCGCCGATCGCCGTGGTTCTTGCGCTTGTCGATATCTGGACCGTGTTACTGGGCGGCCCGGTTCAGCGGGTTCTCTCGAACCCTACACCGGCCGCAGAAAAGCTGGCGGAAGCGATGACCGTCCGATTGCCCAGCTCGACGGCTGGCGCAGCGCCGATGGCGGTTGCCGGCTTCGCGGACTTCCTCTTTATCGCCTTCTTCGTCTCATCTCTCTGTCGTTATGTAGGGATGAGCGATGGGTACAACCGCACCTTACTCCCGTTGATGCTAACGCTGTGCGCCTATATGCTCGTGGTGATGGTGACTGGCTGGGCGCTGCCTGCACTAGCGCCCATGGCTGTCGTCGTCCTTGCAGTACACCGGAGCGCATTCCATTACAGTAAGGAAGAACGGAACGCGCTCGGTTATGCAGCCGGTTTAATCCTGATCCTAATCGTCCTGGGCTTCGCATTACGTTGAAACAATCCGCGCACGAGCGAGGCTTAGCCCCTCAAGTGCCGCGAAGCGCTCGGACCCGATGGCGCTTCGGTATTTCCCTGTCCAATGGAATCCGTGGCTACCGTGCGCCGCACCACTGCCTGTAGGAGAGGCCATTCCGAAGGCACAGCGCTCCGCCTACCTGCGCTGACCTGCTCCATGAGTTGTGAGGCCCTGCCATGATCGCCGCTATGGTAGTAAACGACAGCGTCGTCTTCGAGCTGATGGATCACCCGTTGATGGGCCTCCGAGGTAATCAGCCGGTCCACCAGTTCCCTCCAAAACGCTTCTTCTCGTTGACGTTGGGTGGAAGGGAGCAGGATAACCCTTGACATCTCAAAGCGGGAATGGTCTTGTCTCGCTTGTGCGATCGCCTCGGAGCCAAGCCCCAGGGACCATACGGGTATGGACTCCAGGTGCGCTTGTGCCGTCCCGGCGTCCGTTGCGAGGAGAGGCGACGATCTCGTAGGCGGTGTTGGCGCTTCAAGATGAGAGTCTGGTTTGATTGGCGCGAATCGGGCAAGCAATCGTCGTGTCCCGAAGGGAATCATCGTCCGAGCGGATTCGTTGATATCGAGATATCGGTAAAGGATTTGCGCGACCTGCGTACCCTGTAGGCGGCATACCGGCCAGATATGGCCGGACGGCGTCGGCTTGGTGAGTAGACGGCGCGCATCGGCAATGCTCATATCCGTATTGTTAATGGAAACGATTCCCCGCGAGGCCGAGAGTAGCACAGTCCAGCTGCTCGTCGTGGTTTCGTCCTGTGAGACGACGCACATGCGATCACCCGCAGGGCGTTCCAGTGTTAGTAGCGCTATTGCCGGAGTTTCCGACTTCGGTTCGGTGCGCCGTGCATCAACAAGGATAGAGTTATCCTCGGAGAGGCTCTCAGGTTGGAGGCCCCGCTGTTGGAGGATGAAGAGCCCTCGGCGAGCGGCCTTTCGGATACGACGATCGGTCGAGAACGACAACCGCTCGAGGTCCTTGAACGCCGCAGGCGAGCCAAGATTGATCAGTGTTGCGATCTCTTCCGGGAGAGCGTTCCCGTCGGAAGGTGGTATAGGATCGTTCATGGCCAACCCGCGTGCGAGTCGAAGCCGGGCCTGGTATTGTTCAAGCGGGTATTGGCTTCGATGGCCGGTGGCGTGCCAGGGGCCGCTGCTGCCGCCCGCTGCCAGAGTTCGCGAGCCGATCTACGATCGCCCTGAAGCTCCATGTTATCTCCCTGTTCGAGATAGCGCTCGGCCTCTTGAGATCGAGCCGAAAGGGCCTGGGCGCCTAAATCCGGACCCTGTGTTGGGGCATCGCGGTTACGCGATGAGTCGGTACCGCCCGAAGGCCCTGTATTCATACGGATGGCTGCGAGGTTCTCCAGAGCGCTTTGATATCGGCTCATATCGGCGGGCGATAGCGATGCAGGGTAGCCGTCGTAGAGTTCGATCACTTCATTGAAATAGCGTTCCGCTTCAGCGGGCTCTCCTTGTTGTGCGGCAATAACGCCGAGCCTCATTCGAACCTCGGCCAGGTTGGAGCGTGCGGTTCTGCCTTCAGCGGTCTCAGCGTTCGTCCGCAGTACCTGAGCATATAGTTGTGCGGCTTGTTGCAGCTGACCCTGGGTGACGAGCATTTCCGCCTCTCGGAGCGTAGATTGCGCCGCAAGAACTCCGACAGATTTCTGGCGTTCTTCGTAGGATCGGACAAACGATAGCGTCGCTCCAAGGATGATCGCTGCGAGCACAAAACCGATCGCAACGGAGCCCAGGAACGTGCGGGATCGCTCGCTCAGCAGCGGACCGGGCGCGCTCCATCCCTGCCGCATGCTGTCGGGGGCCGACGCTGCAGGGCGGCCGGTATTGCCCCAGTCTGCAAACGGTCCGCTGACCGTCCCAGCAGGCATCGAAGTCGCCGGGGTCGGCGGGTTGCTGGCTGGTGTCGGGCCAGCAGGATATCGAGGAGGCAAGGCTGACGTTGCCGCAGTGGGTGTGGCCCCGTGATGCGCCGATGAAACGCCAGGATGTGGCGAGAGATCGGGCCGCAGAGAATGCGGCGGAAATCGGCCTGACGGTTGATGTTGGGTCCGATCGGTTCTGCCGACGGACAGGGAGGCGGCCGCGTCTGAGAGGGCCTTACGCATCTCCTCGGCCGTTTGGAATCGGGCGGACGGTAACTTCGCAAGGCCTCGGGTGAGGACGGATTGGAGCGATTCGGGTATGCCGTGAGCAGGAGCCGGTTGGGCGTTCATGATGGCGTAGGTGATGCTGACTACACTGTCGCCGGTGAAGGGCTTATGCCCGGTCAACATTTCGTACAGGACGATGGCTGTGGAGAAGAGATCGGAGCGCGTATCGATCGTACGCCCTTCGATCTGTTCTGGCGACATATAGCTGGGTGTCCCGAACACCTGGCCATCACCGGTGAGCGAGGCTTCTTCAGTCAACCGTGCGATGCCAAAGTCGGTTAGTTTGATCAGGCCATCGGGCAGGATATAGACATTGTCGGGTTTCACATCCCGATGGATGACCCGATTGGCATGCGCATGGGCGAGTGCGGCCAGCATCTGATAGGCATATCCGAGCACATCCCCCATAGGCAGCGGCCCGGCTGTCTGGAGCCGATCGCGCAGGGTGCCGCCTTCGAGGTACTCCATCGCGATAAAGTACCGGCCGCCGTCCTCGCCGAAGTCGTAGATGGTGACGATGTTCGGATGGGAGAGCTTGCCAGCAGCACGAGCCTCTCGTCCGAAACGCTCAATCCGCTCACGTCGAGCCAGGCCCGTCAGATTGGGCGGAAGCAACAGCTCCTTAATCGCGATTCTGCGGCCCATGGTCTGATCAACCGCCTCATAGACGATATCATTCGACCGGGCGATCTCTCTGATGATCCGGTACTTTCCACCGATGATATCGCTGATCCCATGGGGCGGATGCATGATGGGCCTATGTGGGCTCCATGATCAAGATACTGCTATGGCGTCTCTGCGGCCAGTGCGGGTTATTCAGAGCAGCACGTCGGCCGCCACACTGTAGACATGGATCGCGAGCCGACCCTGCCGTTCCTCTCGTAGTTTCGCCATTGTTTCGGAGATCACCGCAGACACATCATCTGGTACTACGGTGATGATCGTACTATTGTATCCGGGCCATACTGCGGATCCTTCACGACGGCCGTGAATGCCGAAACCCTCCGCCGTCGCGGTGGTACGAGTATAGCCCGGAACGCCAATCTCCAACAGGCTTTCGATCACCCTGTCCTCGACATTCGCCTCGCAGATGATAAAAACCATTCGCATCTCATGACTCCTTCAAGAGATCATCCAGTACCCGTCAACTTCGGCTACGGTGTTGGAGCCGATGCATAAGTCTGCCGATCATCTGTGCGGCATCGTCAAAGTACGTGTACACACACGGGATAACCACAAGCGTTAGGAGGGTCGAGAGTATCAGCCCTCCGATTACGGGAGTAGCCAGCGGGGCTCGGAATTCGGCGCCCCGGCCTAGACCGAGTGCGGTGGGGAGCATGCCGCAGATCATCGCCGATGTGGTCATTAGAATCGGTCTCAAACGGGTCGGACCGGCCTCAAGAATCGCATCGTTACGGCTTCGGCCCCGCGCTCGGAGCGTATTCGTGTAATCGACGAGCAGAATCGCATTCTTGGTTACCAATCCTACGAGCATGATGATCCCGATCATAGCGACGATCGTCAGGGCATGATTCGCTACCATGAGTCCGATCAGCGCTCCCACCATAGCCTGCGGGAGTGAGATCATGATGATCAGCGGATAAAGCAGGTTGTCGAACAGGGCGGCCATGAGCATGTAGACCAGAATAATGGAAAGCGTCAACGCGCCCATCATATACCCGGCTTCTTCGTCCTGTACCCGCGTCTCACCGCCCCATCTCCAGGCTGTCGAGCCGAAATCGAGCTTGCTGTCTTCGATCCTCTTTTCAATATCGAGCCGCAGATTGCCAGGCGCATATCCCGGGAGCGTGTCCGCAGTTACCGAGACCAACCGTTGACGATCCATACGATCGACTTTCGTAGGCCCCTCCGCCAGAAAGACCCGAGCGACCTCACTCAGACGAACGGGTTGAAGAAGGCCCTTGGCGTCGGCAACATGACCGACCACGATCGTCTCGATCTCCGCGGTGGCCTTACGATACTGTTCTCCCAGTTGGACTCGGATCTTGTACTCGTTGCCCCCTTCCCGATACACGGTGCTGTCGTCGCCCTCGAGCGCGGTACGAAGCGCCAGCGCGATCTGACTCACCGTGAGACCGAAGGACGCAGCTCGATCCCGATCGATGATGACACGTTCTTCAGGGCGACCAATCCTCGTCGTAATGTCGGCATTGATGATTCCGGGAGTGGCTCGGAATACGTCGCGGATCCGCATCGCAAGGGATGTCATCGCTCCGATATCGTTGCCCAGAAGATCGATTTGCATCGGTGAGGATCCGCCACGGAAGCCGCTGACAGCCGCAACTTTGAGGGTGACCCCGGGGAGGACGCCAACCTTCTTCCGGACCTCATCGGCTACCGCGGTAGCCGGTTGACGGCGGAGGTTCGACTTCTTCGCAAAGGGATTCACTGCCTCAGCAAGGCTCATCTTGTCCTTCAATCGGAGGGTGAGCGAGAAATACTGAGTTCCGGAAGAACCCGCGCCAGCCATGCCTGTCTGAGTACTGCCGAGATTCGTGAAGATATTCTGAACATCCGGCACGGAAGCCACCGTATCCTCCAGGCCCATGACGATCTCTCGTGTTCGCTTTAGCGAGGTGCCGGCCGGAAGTTCGCCGTCGATCGTGATCGTGCCCTGGTCCTGATCCGGCGCAAAGCGGAAGTTTAGAAGCGGCCTTCCGGCGCCGATGCCAATGCCATACGCTATGAACACCGATGCGATGCCGGCTCCCGTTATTATTAGGCCCAATACCCTGTACCGCCACATGAAGATCAGACCGAACACGCCAAACAATACGGCTAGAGTGACCAGGCTACCGGCGATCGCAGGTCCAGCAATCGACGCCGCGATCGCCAGCACTACGAGGATTAGCAGCCCGCTGCCGATATAGACGACAACGCCGCGATATCGAAGCGCCCATTCCAGGATCTTACGGTACAAGCGGTCGAGAGCGGCATAGATGCGGTTGATCATCCCGAAGAAGCCGTGGTGAGCTTCCACGGCTTCGCCGGCCCGATACCAGCGCGCCGCGAGGAGAGGCGTCAGCGTGAACGACATCAGGAGCGAGAAGAGAGTCGCGGTTGCGATCGTAAGGCCAAAAGCCTTGAAGAACTGGCCGACGATGCCACCCATGAACGCGATCGGTACGAAAACCACGACATCGACGAGTGTGATCGTAACCGCAGCAAGGCCGATCTCGCCCCGGCCGTTGATGGCAGCCTCGATCGGCTGTTCGCCTCGGGTCAGGTGTCGATAGATGTTCTCGAGAACCACGATGCTGTCATCTACGAGGATCCCTACACTCAAGGAAAGAGCGAGGAGGGTCATCGTGTTCAACGTAAAACCAAACGCGTACATGGGCAGGAAAGTGGCGAAGACCGAGGTTGGAATGGCTATGCCTACGATCATCGTTCCGCGAAGGTTATGGAGAAAGAGGAATACGACCAGGACGGCGAGTAGCGCACCGAGTACAAGGCTCATAACGACATCGTCTACGGAGTGCTCTACATTAACCGAGAGGTCGTTGTTCAGAACGAACCGTATGTCGCGTGGCAGTTCCTTCTGAAGCTGAGCGATCTCAGATCGGACATTGTGCGCGATATCAACGGTATTGCCCTCCGATGTCTTCTGGATGACGATCGCCACCGAATCCTGCTGGTTGATTCTGCTGCCGGTGCGGGGTTCGGCGATGGTGTCATGAACATCGGCGATCTCAGAAAGCGGCACCGTTCGACCATCGGGCATACGAATACGCGTTCTGGAGATCATCTCCATATCGCGGTACTCGCCGACCAGGCGAACGCTGTACTCCCTGTTACCTTCGATCACGTGGCCGGCTGGAAAGTTCAGCGTGTTCGCGCGAACTGCCGCTGCCACTTGCTGGATACCGATGTTATAGGCATCGAGGCGTTCTTTGCGCACGGCCACTCTGATCTCGCGTACATCGCCCCCGCTCACGGTAACGGCCGCGACACCGGGGATCTTGCTCAACCTGGGCTTGATGATGTTGTCGGTGATATCCCGAACATCGCGACTGGGTCGTGTTCCTGTGACGCCGTAATAGATGATCGGCATGGAGTTGATATCGAACTTGAGGACGATCGGATCACGGCATTCTTCTGGCAAGGACTCGCGAACCGCCGCGACCTTCTCGCGCACATCCGAGGCGGCAATATCGGAGGATACGCCGACATTGAACTCGATCGTAACGGTCGCAATGCCTTCTTGCGAAGTGGAGGAGATCGTTTTTACGCCGTTGACGCTCGCGACCGCATCCTCAATTCTCTTGGCTACTTCACTTTCGATCTCTTGAGGACCTGCGCCGGGGTAGACGGTAAGCACCGCGATCATCGGGAAATCCACCTTGGGGTTCAGCTCCAGGCTCATCTTGCCCCGGGAGTTCCAGCCAAGTACGATCAGGGCGGATACCATCATCAGTACGAAAACCGGGCGACGAATAGCCAGGTTAGTCAACCACATCGAGGTCTCCTTGCGCGATCGAGGGATTGCATCCGTACAGCATCGAGCGCCGCCGTACGGACGGTTGGGACGTTTGGATCACCGCGATATCGTGACCCGGTCGCCGGTTTGGAGTCCACTCTGTCCAGCGACGATAACCGACTCTCCGGGCTTTATTCCCTCGAGAATCTCGACAGACTCAGCATCCATATAGCCGACGCGTATCTTCCGCTCCTGCGCGACCCCATCGCTGCTCACGACGAAGACGACCGCCTGATTGGACTGATTGGAGAAGATCACCGCGTCCTTAGGCACAAGTGTCGTGTTGGTATGGGTCCCCACGACGATTCGGGCGCGCGCGTACATCTCCGGACGCAGATCCTTGTTATCGTTGAACACGATGCGGACCGTGAAGCTTCGCGCAGCGGACGAAGCCACAGGATAGATCTGCGAGACACGACCCTTGAATACTCGATCGGGAAACGCTTCAACGGTCACGTCGACGGTTTGTCCGGTCTTGACCGCCGGATACTCTGACTCCGGAAGATTGGCCTCAAGATCGACGGTCCCCGGAGTAACGATCCGGAGAATCTGTCCGCCGGACCCGAGCTGTTGACCCGGCTCAGCAAGCCGTGCCGCGACAACGCCGCTGACAGGAGCCCGGATCTGGGCGTCATTGAGAGCGTTGCGCGCGAGGTCGAGCGTGGCCTTCGCCTGTCGGCTCCCTTCAAATGCGACTACCACCCCATCGCGCGCCGATTTCAGGGCGAGCTGGGCATTGGCAACATCGGTACGCCGTACATCGACCTGACTTCGGTCGGCCTCGGCCTTGCGGAGTCCCTGACGGGCCTGTTCGACGGCGAGTTCGGCTCGTTTGACATCCTCAGAGCGAGCGCCTTCCAGCATCAGCGATAGGGCTTCCTGGGCGGCCCTGTATGATGCGTCCGCGGCTTCGTAAGCCGCCTCAGCTTGATCAAGCTGGCTTGACGAAACAGCCTGTTCTTTATAGAGATCCTTAATGCGCCCGAGGTCCGTCTTAAGCTTATCTCGGCTGGCTCTGGCGGCACGCACTTGCTGTTCGGCCTGCTGCCGCTCCTGAGGGCGGGCTCCGGCCTTTATCGCTTGAAGCGCCTGGTCTGCCGAGGCCACCGATGCTCTGGCAGCCTCTAACGCGGCGAGTGTGCTGGTATCAAGGACGTCTACGTTGACCCGGGCTTGTTTGAGCAGGTTTTCAGCCTGACTCTCCTGAGCCTCTGCCTGAGCCAGACGCGTCTGGGCAGTCCGAAGACCCGCCAGCGCCGCGTTCACCTGTGTCTGGTAATCGGTAAGCTCCATGATCGCGACGATCTGTCCTTGCTGAACCCGATCCCCTTCGCGAACATGCACCGCAACGACTTTACCGGCCGATCGGGGACCGATCATCACGTCATTCAGTGCCGTGATACTGCCCGAAATATCCACAGTGCGCGAGAGCGCTCCAATACGTGCCTTACGAACCGATACGGCGATCAGAGCCTTCTTTCCGCTGTCGTTGGAGGGCGCCGCTTGGGGGTGAGCACAGCCATAGGTAATCGTCAGTATCGTACTTGCGCTGATCGCGAGCGTGCAGCCGCGTAGAACCAACCTGAGGTTGGGTATGGTCATCGTCACTTGAGCGCTCCAGTTGGCGGCGCGGATACGCCGGGATTGGGTGTCGTCGAATAGGCATCGCGGCCTACCGATCTCCGCAGGCGGACTTCTGCCAGGCGAATATCGTATTGTGCGTTGAGCTGATTGATCTGTGCCTGCGTCAACGCGGTCTGTGCGTCGCTGATTTCCAGGAGCGGTGAACCTCCCGGCGTAGCCGTGATACCCGATGTGAAGCGGACCTTGGCGAGTCGATACGCCTCCTCTGCCTGTACAAGAGCGGCGTCTGCAACTGCTCGACGTTCAAGCGCGTCAGATAGAGATAAATAGGACTGACGCACTTCGAGAGCGATGCCATCCAGCGCACGTACTCGGTCCTGCCGCGCGGCAGCGATATCAGCCAGAGCCTGAGAGCGTCGAGCAGCGCTGACCCCTCCATCAAAGATAGGAATCCTGGCACGGGCGACAAGCGACCACGAGGACTCTCGTCCGAATGCTCCAGTGTCCGGTGTGTACTGCAGATTCCACGCGAGACCGAGTGTCGGCATCTGGTCGCGACTCGCCAGAACATGGCCTTTCTCTGCCGCGCTGATCCCTGCCGTTGCCTGTAACGATTCGGGACGATTTCGGTACGCTTCCTCGATCAATGCCGACAGTTCAGGAACCTTTGACTCCTGAGGCTCCACAACGGGCTCCAGCTCAAGCGGTGTGTTCTGATCAAAGCCCAGGACACTATTCGCCGCTGCAATGGCGAGAGCAACCCGGTTCCCAGCCGAAAGAACCGCCTGGCGAGCATTTGCCATATCCGTCTCAGACCGGAGGACATCGAATCGCGTACCCGTTCCGGCCTTATGCTGAGCCGCGGCGATCCGGTGCCGCTCTTCTGCATTGTCAGCTGCGGCGTTAGCCACCTTCAGAAACGCCGTCGACCGCAGTACATCCAGATAGGCGATCGTTACATCCTGAATCAGCTGATTGCGGACCTTGTTGTAATCTAGCCGTGCGATCAGGCATTGGAACTCACTCAGGGACACAGCCGCCTTGAGCATTCCTGCGATATCGAGCGGCAGACTCGCTGTTAGGTTCGCGCTCTTTTGGTCCTGTTTCACGATCGTAACCGAGGATGCGGGATCGGGCCCAAGCTTGGTGGTCACTCCCTGGTCGAGATGCGTGAGCGTTGCCTCGCCAGCGACGGTTGGCAGAAAGGCCGATCGACGCTCGGACACCGCTCCCTGGGCAAGACGAACTCGTTCGGCTGCGGCCTTCAGGAGGGGACTGTTTCTCAGTGCCTCTTCCTGAGCCGATACGATCGACAGCTTGCGTTTCGGAGGTGAAGAGCCAGGGATGGTTGTCGCGGTATGCGTCTGAGCGGCGGCGTAGGCGGCGGTGCACAAAGCTGCCGCAATCAATGCGGCCTGTCTACGTCCTGAGTACATAGTCAGTAACCCTCATGCTGATTCGGAAGGTGCGGCGACCGGTGTGATCCCGTGCACGATCAACATCGATGCGTTCGCCGCCATATGGTCGGATAGGCGCTCCCATTCCGGGGCCTCTTTACGTCCATGGACTACAAAGAAGGTAACGACCATGCCCATAAGCGCGCCTGTGATGACATGGGGATCAAGGTCGCTGCGAATACGGCCTCTCGCTTGATTCTGCGATATATAGGCGGCGATGACCGTTCGGGCGTCATCGTCAAAACGCTGGCTGAGTTCGGCCAGAGCGCCGTCGCGCAGCATTTCGGCAGCGTGCATCCTGAATGCCGAGCCGTGCTCGTAGATCACTCGAAGATGCTCTCGCAGTAGATTGTGGATCACATCCTCGACCGGGCGTTGGCCGGCCGAACGGACGATCGTACTGAGGCGGCCGTGCCATTGGTGGCGGCGCCAACACTCCGCAACCAGCTCCGATTTACTCGTAAAGTAATGGTACAGGAGGCCTTCTGCGACGCCCAGTTCGTTAGCGATTTCGCGGATCGTGGTTCCTTCATATCCGCGTTCACAGAATAGGCGTACCGCTGCCTGCAAGATCTCCTCGCGGCGCCGATTGGCAGCTTGTTTTCTGGAGCCTTCTTCGGTTGGCACCGAGGACGGTTCTCCTCAAGTATTGATTGAACGTTCACTCAATAATACTCGATCCGGTGCGGAATGAGTTTCGTATACGCGAAAATACACAACGTCACTCCGTCATGGCCATGAGAGGAATACGCGAACGCGGTGCACTAGGAGAACACATAACGCGTATAGAACCATAACATGAAGGCATCATGAGACTCGACCGTGATCGAACCATCGATAGTTCTACTGCAACTGCTGATGCGGAGTTTCGCGCCTGTGCTGGGAGGACGATCGTAGAGAAGCTTGATCGGTTAGTCGCGGCGGTGGACCGGGTTCGGTCGGTGGAGGATCCGGAGGCAATCCGCGACCTTCGCGTTGCGTCGCGACGGCTCCGATCGACGTTGCAGCTATTCAGGCCGCTGTACGGATGCTCGGAGTATGGCCGCCTGGTCAAGGCGATCGGTGAGGTCACACGCTCCCTCGGTCGAGCGCGTGATCTCGACGTCCACATCACCGAGCTTACAAGAGAAGCTGCAGCGATGCCGGCCGCACAGCGGGGGATCTTGCTTGGTCTGGTGCATAGGCTAACAACCGAGCGCCAAACTGCCCAAATGAGAGTCGAGGCCGCACTGGAACGGATCACCCGCTTCGATCCCATGGCCAGGTTCTCGCGTATTTGCACGATCCAGGCAGCGAGACCAACTGCGATATCAAAGGCGGACCATGTCAAGCACATGGCTATTCCACCGCATCGGGTTTCAGTTGATCCTGTGGGCTATCCTATCGCAGGGCTGATCGCAGAACGGGTGCGGGATCTCATCCGCTGGGAGCGATTCCTCAAGGATCCTTCGCGGGTATCGGAACTCCATTCGATGCGTATAGCGGTGAAACGCCTTCGGTACAGTCTCGAAGTGTATGGGGCGGCCGCGGGCGATCGGGCCGCCGAAGCACAGGGGCACCTTAAGAGGCTTCAGGACATTCTGGGCGCGATCCACGATCTCGATGTTATCGTACCGATCTTGAGT
>JAANMY010000943.1_pt1 | contig 36563 bp, 28 predicted proteins | sample 7279691 | NCBI WGS metagenome assembly JAANMY01 (sample SAMN14094543, study PRJNA606508) | bioreactor metagenome | isolation source: A lab-scale SPAN reactor treating ammonium-rich wastewater day 388 | place: Ireland: Galway | collected 2018-02-07
GTGGCGATAAACTCTGTTATAATAGTAACAGGGAAAAAATTCTGAAGAATCATGCCGACTATAATGAAAATTGCGGTGAGAGATTGATTGATCTTGGTAGCTAAAAAGCCAGCAAAAAATAGGGCGAGGAGGGAGATGCCCAGTACTAATACGCTTTCATTGACGATCATTTTCTACCGGTTGTTTGATATCAAAGGTTGATATAAAGTTTTTAATCTGTTCATTATTTCCTATAATAATAATAGTATCATGAGGTTTAATAACCTCATGAGGTGGAGGGTTGGGAAGTACCGTTTCACCTCTGATAATGGTAGTAATGGATACCCCTGTCATTTTTCGAATGTCCAGCTCCTCAATCTTTTTATTGGCTAATAGTGAGTCGGGTGTGACCTTGATCCATTCCATAGTTACATTTTTCATCATGAGCTTTTGCTTTTCTTCAATGACTGGCTGGAAATATGTCCCGGCGAGTATTGCGCCAATTTGACGAGCCTCTTCGTCGGTTAGTCTCGTTACCGAGATAGGCTCATCGCTATCTTTGGTAAATTTAAAGACCTCTCTCTCTCCTGAAAAGTGAATTACTATAACTAATTTATCATTTGAATCTAACTCCAAGGTAAATTTTTTGCCTATACTCGGTAGATCACTTTCCTTGATCTCTGACATATAATCTCCCTTCTTTCAACATATCCCGGTTTTATAAACAGAAAAACATCTCTAAACGTTCCCATATTAAGCATGGTATTTTAAGATTCCAAGAAAAGATTCTGCTACCTTATTATACCAAACTTTAATTCCTTGATTAATAGAATCTTTTTACATATTATAATACCTATATATTTTTTATTTTAACAAAGACGGTTGATTATGGGAAACGGCTTAATACTAGTAAATACAGGTGATGGAAAAGGCAAGACTACGGCTGCATTAGGGCTTGGTCTCCGGGCTACCGGACATGGTATGAAAGTGCTTATGCTTCAGTTTATTAAAGGAGCATGGCATACCGGTGAACTTGAAGCAATGAAGCGATTAGAACCAGGTTTTCGGATTGTTCAGTTAGGCCTGGGATTTATCCGTAAGGAGGGTCTGCCGGGTACCCCCTATACGGATGAGATTATTGAAAATGCAAAAGTATCATGGGATTATGCAAAACAAGAAATCTTTTCTGATTTGTACGATGTTGTTATTCTTGACGAAATCAATAACATGACCAGCTACGGCCTTTTAGACGCTGAAGATATACTAGCAGCATTGAAGGAGAGGCCGAAAAGATTACATGTGATTCTTACAGGGCGCAACGCTCATAGCAAAATTATTGAGCTAGCCGATATAGTGACGGAAATGCACGATATTAAACATTGTTACAAAAAGGGTATTAAAGCCCAAAAAGGTATTGAGTTTTAAGAGTAAATTTGTGGCGGAATCCAAATTACAGGTAATATTACTACAGTATACACCGGATCCTGAAGAAATAATAGCTCAGGCAGCTAAGCTATGCTATAGTCCCGCTTCTGTTGCTGAATTGAAAAACCAGATTAAGAACAAGGACCAAGCAGGTTTTATTGAAAAATTGATCGATATGCGTCATCTCTCGCCTATAGAGCATGTTACTTTTACTTTCGGTGTAGAAGGTATCTCACGCGCCTGTTCTCACCAGATCGTAAGGCATCGCCTGGCATCTTACTCCCAGCAGAGCCAGCGATATGTCGGACAGCAAGGTAAGGAAAAGGGAGGATTTCATTTCATTGTTCCTCCTAGTATAGAAAAAATAGGCAAAAGAGAGTGGTTTCTTGAAAAGATGAAGGTCATTCAGGAGTGGTATGATGAGCTTGCAGGTGCATTTGAGACTAACGGAGAAAGCGCCCTTGAGGATGTCCGTTTTTTATTGCCGAATGCTGCAGAGACAAAGATTATCATTACTATGAATGCCCGTGAACTGTTACATTTCTTTCAGGTACGTTGCTGTAATCGCGCCCAGTGGGAGATAAGGGCTATGGCAACGGAGATGCTCCGTCTCGTTAAACAAGTTTCTCCCCATATTTTCAAAGAAGCAGGTCCAGGTTGTGTACATGATACATGCCCGGAGGGACAGATGACGTGTGGTCAAATGGATGATGTTCGGGAAAAGTTTAAAAACCTCTTATAGAATTTTTTCCATTCATACTATAGAGTTACCAGGGCCCTGTGCTTGATCGATACTTTAAAGTTGTATTCAGGGGGGCTTTTTCAAGCTGTGTAGGTTGGGTTGAGGAACGAAACCCAACCTCACGAGTTTAAAATCTATAATTTCCACCAGCAATAGCAGGCACTATGGATATATAATCGCCGTCTTTTATCGGTGTATTTAAATTACCCATAAACCGGATATCTTCATCATTGAGATAAAAGTTGATAAATCTTCTGATCTGACCATCGCCATCGCAGATTCTTTCTTTAATCCCTTTATAATTAGCTTCAAGATTTTCAATAATATCCTTAATATTTTTCCCATCCACCTTCACCTCATCAGCTCCCTTAGTAACGGCTCTTAGTGGTGTTGGGATACGTACAGTTACTGACATTCTTAATACTCCTTTCAGATTTAATAGGTAAACTTTAATGTACAGCAGACATTTTCTCTTCCATAATGGCATCAAATTCAGCGAGAGAAGGATTGATAATTTTTGGAATTTCTAACTTATTCAGTACTGCCTCCTGGGTTTTTAATCCATTTCCTGTAACACTAATTACAATAGATTCATTCCGGGGAATCTTGCCTTGCTCGATGAGTTTTTTTGTGACTGCTACCGTTACACCGCCGGCTGTTTCTGTAAAAATACCTTCAGTTCTGGCAAGCAATTTAATGCCTTCCACGAGTTCATCATCCGTTGCATCTTCTGCCCATCCGCCTGATACATTAATGGTTTTCACAGAATAAAATCCATCAGCCGGATTACCAATTGCAATTGATTGCGCAATTGTCTTTGGCTTTACCGGTTTTATTATATCGGTTTCCGCCTTGACTGCTGTGGTTATGGGAGAACTTCCTGTAGCCTGGGCGCCATGTAATTTTGTATCTGCTGTATCAATAAGCCCTAATTTTGCAAACTCTTTAATGGATTTTTCTATCTTCGTAATTAAAGACCCGCCTGCCATGGGAACGATAATATGTCTCGGTACTTTCCATCCGAGTTGTTCCATGATTTCATATCCATACGTTTTCGATCCCTCGCCATAGTAAGGTCTCAAATTTACATTCACAATGGCCCATCCATATTTATCGGCAATTTCTGAGCAGAGTTTATTTACATTATCATAGTTTCCTTTAATTTTTATTACGTTCGTGCCGTAGATTAATGTTCCGATAATTTTGCCTTGTTCAAGGTCGGCTGGCATAATGATATAACTTTCCAAACCTGCTTGTACAGCTTGAGCAGCGACTGCATTTCCCAAATTTCCTGTTGTTGCACATCCTACCGTCTTATACCCAAATTCTTTTGCTTTTGTCAAAGCCGTTGAGACAACCCGATCTTTAAAAGAAAACGTAGGGTAATTTACCGAGTCATTTTTTACGTATAGTTCTTCCACTCCCAGAACTTTTGCCAGATTGTTTGCTTTGATTAAAGGTGTAAAACCAACTTGAGCGCCGACAGTTGGTTCTCCGTCAATAGGAAGCAACTCCCGATAACGCCACATCGTTTTACCACGAGATTCTATGACTTTTCTCGTAAGGACTTTCTTGATTTTATCATAATCGTAATCGACTTCTAAAGGACCAAAGCAAAAGCTACACACATGCAACGGCTCTTTTGGATATGCCTTGCCACACTCCCGGCATTTTAGACCTTTTACAAATCCCATCATTTGCCTCCATTAAATTCAGCAAATAAAAAAGCCTCTTTCTATTACATAAGATAGGAAGAGGCTTTTCTACGTCCCTATCTTATCTTTTCCCAAATCATGAGACAGGAATTAGCACCAGCATCCTGCCTAGCTTATTTACTAGACAAGACCGGTTGCTGTGGCTTCACAGGGCCAGTCCCTCTGCCACTCTCGATAAGACGAATAAAACTTATCACATAATAACGAAAAAGTCACATTCTGTCAATTAATTAATTTAATGTATCAGAACAAGGGATTTTTGTTTGCAATTTCGGTTTAATCGTGGACGATTGAACCAGCGAATTAGCAAAGATTAAAGAAAGCTGGAAATGTTTCCAGAGCGTAAGTCTTCTGATAACTCTTTTGAAGGGGTATTGGTATAGAAAAGGGCGTGAAATCTTTACTCAGAAGCCGGTATACCGGAGCAAGCGAGATGAGGAATTTCCATGGTTGTTGTAGAGGCAGGTTTCAAACCTGCCCCTACGGGTGTTTGCCATTACCCTGTACGATTTTTGGAGATGAAATTTTCATTAAAAATCATACAGAGCTAGCTTAAACTGTTTATAACAATACCTGTGATTAATTTTGGGTAAAAATAGGTTGATTTTGGAGGCATAACCTTTCGTTCTATGGCAATTTCTTTTACCTGTTCGATAGGGGTTGGCTTCAGAAAGAATGCCAATTGATATTGACCTGATTTTACAAATGCTACAGCTTCTCTTTCATCCTTTACATATTTTACATAGTCTTTTAAGGTAACATCGCTGGCGTTTATCCCTAATATCTTATTGATAATCATGCCATGCAGTATACCAGTATCGATATGCTTCCATTCCGGATGATCATTGGCGAAAACCGTATCTAACAATTTCTGATTACTTAAGTGTAATGTATAATATGCATCTTTCTGGCCAACATACATGCCGAAGGTATGGCTTTTCGTTTCAGCATGTAAGTGTGATATAAAATCCTCTATCTTATACCTGCTGTCGAGCGGCACAACGGTAAAGGCCTCCTGTATTGACCGAAGGATATGATCAAAGCGATAATCTTTTATGTTACGGATGAGGCGATGAGCCGGGAGTACTTTTAACCCGTGGTTATTCATCGACACACACATCATCATTACATAATCTAAGGGTAAATCATTTCCAAGCCCACTCTGTTCCTTACGCATTTGCTCCCGGTAAGTTAATGAAGTCTCGTAACGATGATGTCCGTCAGCAATAAAGAGTGGCTTTTCTTTCATAAGTGAGATCAATCTGTCAATAATAGTATTTTCCTTTATGATCCAAAGCTTATTTTTTACACCACCATCATCCACAAAATCTACTTTTGGCTTTGCGATAGTAATCGTAGATAAATAGGTATCAATTATGTTATTTTCATCGGGAAAGAGTGCGAATATAGAACTGAGATTTGCCTGGCAGGATTGGATAAGTTTTAAACGATCTGCTTTAGGACCAGAAAGAGTTTGCTCATGGGGATAGATATGTCCTTTATCAAAAGGTTCTAACTTTACCAGCGCAATAAAACCTCTACGGGTTATCCATGTATTGCCGGATAGAAATTCCTGATCATAAATATAAATTGCGGGAGCATCCTCTTGTTTGAGTATCCCATTTTTCTTCCAGGTATTCAGGAATTCAGCCGCACGGGTATACTTGTTGACTTTTTCTGTATCGCCGGAAATATCCTTTCCCAGATCCAGGCGAATAATATTATTCGGATGAGCCTGATAATACCGCTCCTGGTCTTGAGGAGAAATCACATCGTAAGGCGGTGTTACAACAGAGGAAATATCATGGATAATATCCTGGTTGAACCGTAATCCTTGAAATGGTTTTATAATGGCCATAGAGTAATCAGGTACCTTCCTCCCATGAAGCGAGATACTTTTCTTGTTCTTTTGTAAGGGTATCAATGGAAATTCCCATAGACTTCAATTTTAAATTCGCAACCCATTGATCGATTTCTTTGGGAACATCATAGACTTTTGGAACTAACTTACCCTTATTTTTTACTGCATATTCTGTAGCCAGCGCCTGAGTCGCAAAACTCATATCCATTACGCAAGCCGGATGACCTTCTGCTGCGGCAAGATTAATGAGGCGGCCCTCGCCGAGAAGGTAAATTGATTTATTGTTCCTGAGCATGTATTGATCTACACCATTACGGACATCTTTATTAACGCTTGTAGACAGAGCCTCCAGAGCGCCAATATCCAATTCTACATTAAAGTGGCCGGAATTACAAACAATGGCTCCATTCTTCATGATCTCAAAATGCTCCTTCCGGATCACATGGAGGTTTCCTGTTAATGTGCAGAATACATCTCCTACCCTGGCTGCTTCCAGCATGGGCATTACCATAAAGCCATCCATTGCTGCCTCCAGAGACCGAATGGGATTGATTTCGGTAACTACGACATGCGCCCCCATACCTTTTGCCCGCATAGCAAAACCTTTTCCACACCATCCATAACCAGCGACAACAACTGTTCTTCCGGCAAGGAGAAGGCTGGTAGCGCGAATAATTCCATCAATGGTGGACTGTCCTGTCCCGTAACGGTTATCAAAAAGATGTTTTGTGTCGGCATTATTTACAGCAATGACGGGGATCTTCAGTGATCCGTCTTTTTCCATAGCCTTTAATCGTATTACACCTGTTGTTGTCTCTTCCATGCTACCGCAGAGTTGTGGAATGAGATCTTTGCGTTCTTTATGAATTGCAGAAACCAGGTCAGCGCCGTCATCCATGGTGACAGTCGGCTTATGATCTAGTGCGGATGTAATATGTTTGTAATATGTTTTATTGTCTTCTCCTTTGATAGCAAAGACAGAAATACCATAGTCCTTTACCAAAGAAGCGGAAACATCATCCTGAGTAGATAATGGATTTGAAGCACAAAGAACAATATCTGCACCGCCTGCCTGCAGTGTTCTCACGAGATTTGCGGTCTCTGCTGTTACGTGGAGGCATGCAGACATTTTCATCCCCTTGAGTGGTTTCTCCTTTTCAAATCGTGCTCTTATCTGGGACAAAACAGGCATATCGTTGTTAGCCCATTCAATGCGTCTTTTACCACCGGGAGCAAGATTTATATCTTTAATATCATAATTCATGAATTCTCCTTTGTTAGCATTTTTGAAAGAATGTAATTCACCGCAGAGAATACTGAGGTTGCAGCGATTCTCTGAGAGTAACAAATTTATCTGCTAGATTTACGATTTGAGATTATGGGTCTGAATTGTAAAATATAAATTACCATATTTCTCTGTGCCCTTTACGTTTTCTGCGGTGAATTATTATCAGATTTTAAATACCTGCAGCCTTTCGTAAGGCTTCGACCATATCCGTTTTTTCCCAGGTAAAGGTGTCTTCCGGCCTGCCAAAATGACCGTGTCTGGCCGTAATCTTGTAAACAGGTCTCCTGAGTTTTAATCGTTCAATAATACCTTTTGGGGTCATATCGAAAACCGTTTCGCAAATCTGAGTGAGTTTTTCGTCTGCAATCTTACCCGTACCCTCTGTATAAATATGGATAGCAAGAGGTTTTGCTACACCAATAGCATAGGCCACCTGTGCCTCACATCGGTCTGCCAGGCCTGAAGCCACTACATTCTTTGCAATATGTCTGGCTGCATAGCATGCGCTTCGGTCGACTTTCGTTGGATCCTTCCCGGAAAAAGCGCCGCCGCCGTGCCGTCCCCAGCCACCATAGGTATCCACGATGATCTTTCTCCCCGTTAAACCACAATCACCCTGAGGGCCCCCAATTACAAAACGTCCTGTTGGATTTATATGGTAGATTGTCTTACTATCCAGGAGATCTGCAGGGATTACCTTTTTTATAACTTTTTCAACCATATCTTCTTTGATTGTTTGATACGTTACGTCCGGGGCATGTTGAGTAGAAACGACTACCGTGTGGACCCTGATAGGTTTATGATCTTTATATTCTACTGTTACCTGGGATTTTGCATCAGGGCGTAAGTATTTCACGATATTATTTTGCCTCAATTCGGCAAGTTTTATAATAATTCTATGTGCAAGCATAATCGGAAGTGGCATAAGTTCCGGGGTATCATTGCAGGCATAACCAAACATCATTCCCTGGTCGCCAGCACCCTCTTCCTTATAGAGGCCTTCACCGCTTACCCCTTGTGAAATGTCGGGTGATTGTTTTCCGATACTCGTTATAACTGCACAGGTATTATAATCGAATCCGATCGAAGCATCTGTATAACCAATCTCTTTTACCGTATTTCTCACAATATCGGGAATGTTAACGTTCGCCTTTGTAGTAAATTCGCCAGCTACAAAGGCCACTCCTGTTGTAACCATCGTCTCACATGCTACCCTGCTCATAGGGTCTTGTTCAAGCATTGCATCCAGTACAGCATCAGATATCTGGTCTGCAACCTTATCCGGATGCCCCATTGATACTGATTCCGAAGTAAATAAATGAATTCCTTTTTTCATAACTGATACTACCGCTCCTTCAATAAAATTTTCCTTAACAATTTCAAATTACGATCTGTAGCACCCTTTTGTTTTATGATAACAGACTGTGCTCTCCTGCCCATTTCCCTGGCCTCATTTGGATGCTCTAAAAGATACATCATTTCATTGGATAACTCTGATTCATTCTGAACGATCTTTATAGCATCTGCTTCTTTTAATAACCGAACTTCCTCATGAAAATTGAATGTGTGCGGTCCAGCAATAATCGGTTTGGCCAGCCCCGCTGGTTCCATTATATTTTGGCCGCCTTGCGGCACAAGGCTTTTTCCAATAAATACACAATCTGCAATGCTATAGAGAGTAAGTAATTCCCCTACAGTATCAATAAGGATAACCGTTCCGTACTTATGCTCACCTATCTTTTTCCCCTTGTCAAGGGAAGTTTTTCTTATAAACCTGAGCCCTGTAGATTCAGTTAAGGTAGCTATCGTATCAACCCTTTCGATATGCCGGGGCGCTAAAATAAGTCTTAATGTAGTAAATCTTGCACTCATTTCCTTAAAGATCTTGAGAATAATAGCCTCTTCACCCTCGTGTGTGCTTCCACAAATAATAACCTTATCCCGCGTATCAATTTCAAATAAATCCAGTAACTGTTTTTTTTTATTTTCAGAAATGGCGGTTATTATATTATCAAATTTCATGTTTCCTGTGACAGTAACTTGTGGTTCTGATATACCAAGATTCATAAGGTGGACTGCATCGATTTTAGATCTTGCGCAATACATATTTTCTTGTATGGTTAAGCTTGTAAGAAATTTTTTTGAAATCTTACCTAAGAAGCGATACCATTTTAGCGACTTTTCGGATATCCTGGCATTGAGCAAGGCTACGGGAATACGCCTTCTGGCCGCTGCTATCAGGAGATTGGGCCATATCTCCAACTCGATCAATAGGAGGCATTTCGGTTGTATGACATCCAGTACCTTATAAATTATCCAGCTTAAATCAAGAGGAAAATAAAAAATGTTTTTTTCAGCAAAATGCATCTTTGCAACCGTTAATCCTGTGTTGGTGTTGGTAGATATTACTATACTTAAGTTATTAAACTCTTTTTCAAAGTGTTTTACAAGTGTTTTTACAGTTAAAATTTCTCCAACTGAAGCACAATGGATCCATATACAAGATTTTTTTTCTTGTTTTATCGTAATCCATCCGAGGCGCTGCAGCAAGCCGGAACGATGCCGTTTACTGGTAATACATTTCACAAGAAGATATGGTGAACCGAGGATAAGCGCTGTTATGTAAATAACATCGAAAATTGTAGGCATGCAAGATGAAATGAGCTTTCAGGTTTATTGTATGTTCTTTGCCAGTATTATGAGTATGAATACGACTCTATAATTACATGGTTCTGCCACAACACTGTTTGAATTTTCTGCCACTACCGCATGGACACGGTTGGTTTCTACCGATCTTGACTGATACTTTAATGGGTTCTAACTTTTGCTCAACAGGCGCTTCGGGAGTTGTATTTTCTATATGACCAGCCGCAACTTCAACCGGAGATTGTTGTATTGTATTTAATCCAGAAACTTCCTGGTGAACATAGTGGTCAGGATGCCATATATCTTTTTTCTCCGCTTCTTCTCCCAGTTGTAGTCTAAATATGAGATCCGTTACTTCATCTCTAATTGCGAGATTCATACCCTCAAACATACCGAGCGCTTCCCTTTTATATTCAATTCTCGGGTCTACCTGGGCATATCCCCGGAGACCAATGCCCGACCTCAGATGATCCATAGCATACAGGTGGTCTTTCCACTTCGTGTCAATTTTTTCCAGTAAAAGTATTTGAGCAATCTTTTCCATCTGATCTTTGCCAATGGTATTTTCCTTTGTTCCGTATGTCTCAGTAGATTTCTTTATCAAAAAATTTTCTATGTTCTGACGGGTTTTTTCTTCAACCTCATCCAGATCAATTGCTACACCAAATTTTTGTTTAAACCAGGCGGCAAGATCAAATGCCTCTTCCTCGTCGCTGCTGTGCTTTGTATTGTAAGCGAAATTCACTATTTCCCTGATACAATCTTCTATCATTTGAACTACATAGTCCCGAAGATACTTACCTTCAAGCACATTCTGCCTTAAGGTATAAATCGCCTTTCTCTGTTCGTCCATAACCTCATCATATTCGAGCAGATGTTTACGAATTTCAAAATTGTGCTCTTCAACCTTTTTCTGTGCCCGTTCAATAGATTTGGAAACCATGGTATGCTCAATTGCCATACCTTCTTCCATACCGAATGTTTTGAGAAGTGAGCTTACACGCTCTGAAGCAAAAATACGCATTAAATCATCTTGTAATGAGACATAGAATCGGGATGAGCCTGGATCTCCCTGGCGTCCTGCTCGGCCACGAAGCTGGTTGTCAATACGCCTTGCCTCATGCCTCTCGGTGCCGATAATGTGGAGTCCGCCCATAGTTGCAACCCCTTCGCCGAGGACTATATCTGTTCCTCTTCCCGCCATATTCGTAGCAATGGTAACGTTTCCCGGTTGTCCGGCTTTTGCGACTATGTGCGCTTCTCGCTCATGTTGTTTGGCGTTGAGTACTTCATGTTCGATACCTTCTCTCATGAGTTTTTCACTGAGGAGTTCCGATTTTTCAATAGATACCGTCCCAACCAATATAGGTCTTCCTTGTTTGTGTACTTCTACAATCTCTTTGATGATAGCATCGAATTTTTCTTTTTCGGTCCGATAAACACGGTCTGGAAAATTTGTACGACGCATCGGTTTATTTGTGGGAATAGAAATTACTTCAAGTCTGTATATCTTATCAAATTCTGCAGCTTCTGTTATTGCTGTGCCTGTCATTCCGGCAAGTTTCTTATACAATCTGTAGAAATTCTGGAGTGTTATTGTTGCAAGAGTTTGGTTTTCCTCTTTGATACGCTGATGTTCCTTTGCTTGCACAGCCTGGTGCAACCCGTCGCTCCATACACGGCCTTCCATCAAACGTCCGGTAAATTCATCTACGATAACTACCTCGCCCCCTTTAACGATATAGTCCTTATCGTTTTTGAAGAGATGATGTGCACGAAGGGCTTGTTCAATGTAGTGTGGCCACTCCATATTCCTATCGGTGTAAATGCTATCCACATTCAGCAGTTTCTCAACTTCCTCAATGCCTTCCTCCGTAAGGTGCGACATTCGCTCTTTTTCTTTTATTTCAAAATGCTTTCCGAATTTTAAACGTCTGGCAACTTTATCTGCTATATAATATTTTTCCGTTGATTCCTCTGCCGAACCAGAGATAATTAAAGGAGTACGTGCTTCATCAATAAGAATACTATCAACCTCATCGACAATGGCATAATTCAGACCCCGGCTAATCTGTACCTGCTCTTCTGACCGAACCCTCATATTATCACGAAGATAATCAAAACCGAATTCATTATTTGTTCCGTAGGTAATATCGCATAAATAGGCAGCTTTTTTCTCTCCATATTCCTGGTGCGATTGAATAGCGCCGGCTTTTAATCCTAAGAATTCATACAAGGGACTCATCCAGTCTCTATCACGTTTCGCCAGATAATCATTAACTGTAACGATATGAACACCTTTCCCTGCTAAGGCATTCAGGTAAGCTGGCAATGTTGCAACCAAGGTTTTTCCTTCACCAGTCGCCATTTCAGCTATCTTTCCCTGGTGCAGGACAATACCACCGATTAACTGAACATCAAAGTGGCGCATGGTACGATTAGGACTATCAGGATTGGGGGCTATCAGGATTCTTCGGCTTGCCTCTCTCACCGTTGCAAATGCTTCCGGCAAGAGATTGTCCATGATTTCTCCGTTGGATAACCGTTCTTTAAACTCGTCCGTCTTTTGGCGAAGCTCAGCATCGGTTAGAGACATCATCCTGGTCTCGAGGGTATTAATTTGGTCTACAACAGGTTTAATCTTTTTCAGGAACCGGTCATTAGAGGTTCCAAATATTTTTGTTAATATGCTCATGGCTTAGTATTAAAAAATTTTACCGGTATTTTATAAGTCAGATTCTTCACTTAAAATCATAGTATTATCAGGATTAAAAGGCATATTCTTGATTATTGTAAGCAAATACAAGTATATAGTCAAGGTAATGTTTAGGAACAGAATAAAAAAGGCTGTTGAGCTATTTTGTTCAACAGCCTTTTATAAACAGCAGTCGTAGTCTCTCAATCAGGAATTAAAGGACTAAAAAACTCCCTTTACTTTTCCGGTATTTACATCAACATCCACACGCCGGAATGCAGGATCAGAGCTGGTTCCTGGCATAAGTTTTATATCTCCTGCCATTGGTACTACAAACCCTGCTCCTTTGAAGGTTAAAATATCCCGAATACGTAATCTCCAGCCCCTCGGTGCGCCTTTTAATTGTGGATTATCGGTGATCGAAAGATGGGTTTTGACCATGCAGGTTCCCATTTTTGAAATGTCAGGATCGTTATCCAATATCTTGATTTTTGTTAAGGCCTCTGATGTATAATCAACTCCATCTGCACCGTAAACTTCCTTTGCAATCAGTTCAATACGTGTTTTTAAAGGAGCGCTTAAGTCATAAAGGAATTTAAAATTATTAGGCTGATTGCATGCATCAATTACTGCATCAGCTAGTTCTAATGCTCCTTCACCTCCTTTTAGCCAGTGCTGAGACAGGGCAACACGGGCTCCGGCCTTTTCTGCCAGTCGGCGGATTGCTTTAATTTCGGCATCTGTATCCGTATGGAAGTTATTGATGCAAACTACAGGATTAATTCCGGCCTTCTTCACTGTGTTGATATGATGGATGAGATTCTCTGTTCCTTTTTCCACCCATCCAACGTTTTCTTCTTTGTAGGCTGGATCCAAAGGACGGCCCGGTACCGGGATAGGAGCGCCGCCATGGCATTTCATTGCGCGGACAGTGGTAACAATTACCGCTGCATTGGGGAGTTGTCCTGAGTAGCGGCATTTTAAATTCCAGAATTTTTCAAATCCGATATCTGCTCCGAACCCCGATTCCGTTACGTGATAGTCACCTAATTTTAAGCCAAGTCTGTCTGCGATAATTGAGGACTGACCAATAGCAATATTGGCAAAAGGTCCCGCATGAACAAATACCGGTTGTCCCTCAATAGTCTGCATCAGGTTCGGATTAATAGCCTCTATCATCCATGCCGTCATAGCGCCTGCCACTTCAAGATCGGTAGTAGTTATTGGACTGCCTTTTTTATCATAGGCAACAACCATTTTGCCTATCCGCTCCCTCATATCTTTTAAATCTTTAGCTACCGAGAGAATTGCCATAATTTCAGAAGATACTGCTATGGCAAATCCAGACTCCATCATAAAACCATCCATCCTGCTCCCGATACCGATTATTATTTTTCTCAGTGCCTGGGCGCAAAAGTCTATAATCCATTTAAGTTCTATTCTGTCGGTATCGATATTAAGACGTTTTAAATTCCTTTTTGCAAGCTCTTCGTCGTTGTAATTGAATTCATGTTGCACTCTGGATGTAAGGGCCACCATAGCCAAATTGTGAGCGTTCATAATGGCGTTTATATCGCCTGTCAACCCAAGTGAAAAAGGTGTTAACGGAATGCATTGGGAGAGCCCGCCACCAGCAGCAGACCCTTTGATATTCATGGTCGGCCCTCCTGATGGCTGCCGAATGGCGCCGATAACCCTTTTATCTCTTTTCCCTAATCCCTGCACTAATCCCATAGTAGTGGTCGATTTTCCTTCGCCCAGAGGTGTTGGTGTTATGGCTGTTACATCAATGAATTTTCCATCGGGCTTTTTCTCAACCCGTTTCAATACCTTATTAAAATCAACCTTTGCCACGTAATGCCCGTGAGGAAGCAGTTCTTCTTTTTCCAGACCTAACTCTTCGGCCAACTGATATACCGTTTTCATTCGGGTTTCAGCTTCTTCTGCTATTTCCCAATCCGCGTGCTTGGTGGGGTCCAACGCCATTGTTTTTTCTCCTTAATAATATTCTTAAGATATTATTGCCTTAAAATTAAATTCGAATTGCCTTTTATATAAATGGCTGCTTAACACGTAGTAAAATGTAAAGTATACGATTCATAACCCTATATATATCTATTACAGAATAATAGTGAAGTGTGAAATTATAACCATAAAATGATAGAGGTCAAGAAAAATGATCTAAGATTATTAATATTTTATTAAATTATGTAAGATTTTTATTGACAAAAGCCTTTGTAAATATAAAATGCAGCAATTAAAAAGCTTGTTAAGCTAGCCATTGCACCATATCATCCACATTTATGGCTAAATTCAAATGGATAAAAGAAATGCCATAAGTTCTATATTTCTCTTGATCAAAACGCAAGATCTGTATCTTTTCCCTTTGCTTTAAGTCTTGTATGTAGTAAGTTGTTGATTTTTACAGACTTAAGCAAGCCTATTTATGTGAGCTTGTAATTTATAGATACTGAAATATTTATTTATTCTGAAATATTTGTAAAGGTATTTGTTTTGCTTAATTTCGTTTTAGTAAAAGGAGTAACTCTCTTAATTATTTTGATAAAATAAATTACGGTCAGGAAAGGAGGGAGAGCTATATATAAAATACCATAGGTATGTTTGCTCATTGCCTTGAGGCGTATGGATTTACATGTTAAGCCCTTTTATTGAAGGAAAGGAGAGAAGTTCTGATGAAGAATTTATATAAGTGGGGGTTGGCAGGGATATTATGTAGTGCAATGGCGGGTTTTACTACGCCGATTTTTGCACAAGTTTTAGACGTGGTACCAGAAGAAGCAGCGCCGGTCATGCCAGCAGAAGAGAGTGGACTTGTAAATTTACTAAAAGATATGAAAGTAAGTGGTTTTGTTGATACAAATTATTTTTATAACGATGAGGCTCCTTCAGGACAAAACAACCTCAGCCCGCTAAATTTTATTGGTGAAAATGAAAATCACTCACTTACCTTTGAGAGCTTTGCACTCTTTGTGGATAAGGCGGTTACTGATGAGAGTCCGATAGGTTGGCAATTACATACGTATTTTGGCGAGAAAGCAAAGAGAATTACCTTTCTGGGTGAACCTGGCACAAGTGATCCAGACCGTGATGATATTTTTACCGTTGCAACAGCAAACGTTTCCTGGAAGGCGCCAATTGGTAGTGGTATTACCTTTCGGTTTGGTAAGTTCTATACCTGGATTGGGGCAGAATTGGTAGAAAATATAAATAACCCCAATTATCAGCATGGAATTCTTTACAATAATGCTATTCCTTTTACCCACACAGGTATAAGCGCTAGTTATGATTTTACCGATAAGGTAAGTTTGAGTCTCTATGGGGTCAATGGATGGGATTCCTTTGTTGATAACAACTCATCAAAGTCATTTGGATGGTATCTTACCTACAAACCAACAGAAAAAGCCTTTGTTTCCCTGGGAGGAATCCACGGAGCTGAGGGATGGGATAATCCAAAGGGCCCAATTCCAGTTAATGTTCAGCGAAGGAGCACGAATGGGGGTTTGACCCACTTGTTTGATGTTGTAGCTACGTATCAACTAACTGAAAAGTTATCATTTATCCTTAATGGCGATTGGGGTCAAGCGCAGGATGCTGCAATGGATATCGGAAATGGCCTGGCTTTAGGGAATACGGGCCACTGGTGGGGTGTTGCGGGTTATGCTTTGTATGATTTTACCAATTGGATTCAGGGAGTTGTACGATACGAGTATTTTGATGATACCGATGGGGTAAGATTTTTTGATCAAACAATATGGGAAGTTACCCTTACCTGTAATATTAAGATGAGAGAGAATCTCTTATTTAGGCCTGAATACCGCTTTAACCATTACTCCGATCCTGATGCTATTGGTGTCCATGATTCATCAGAGAATATTTATGGTATTGGCATCGAATACCTATTCTAAAAACTTAATTTTGTTCTCTGTTTTCTGATCGGTAACAGGAATTAAAACAAAGTTTTATTCACTATTGGGTAGTGAAATTCGAAAAGTATATAATCCCCCTATATTTTCCAGAAAGAGATATAGGGGGATTTTTATTTAATATCTATACTCACTCTATTCAAAATATGATACAAAACCGAGGTAGGGGCGAATCCTGTATTTGCCCTGGTTAATTGAGAGTTTGCCATCTGGGATATGCGATTTTATAGGTAAGTGGGCCCACAAGGATTCGAACCTTGGACACGCGGATTATGAGTCCGCTGCTCTAACCGGCTGAGCTATGGGCCCTGAGAAAGTAAAATTATACCATGATTTTATTTCTTTTCAATTTGATTTTTAGTAACAATTTAGTTTTTTGAAAAAAGTGTTACGATTTTATAAAGTGGCCTTATTTTCTATTTTCTTTCATGAACCTTGATATGGCTAAAAAAGGAACAAACTTTTTGTGAAACCTTATCCTCCTGATTCCTGTAGAAATGATCGCTATTCTCTATTAATTCTAAAATTTTGGGCGATGATATTTTTGTAAAACCGTTTACGGTCTCCTCTGCCGTGGTTGCAAAATCGTTTTGACTATAAATAAATAATTTTTCCTTGTTACAATGGGATAAAAAATCAAGATTGTACCGGCCAAAAGGAGTGGAGATAGAAGCAAAAGCCAATACTCTGCTGCTCTCTGTGCCCATTTTCATACCAACGAGGGCGCCAAATGAATATCCGGCAACAAATATTCTATCGTGTACGGCAATTTGTGAAAGCAAGAAGTCGAGAGCGGCTTGTGTGTCAGTGACGGCATCCATTAAATTCCTTCCATGTAAAGACTCTTCCCAGTAATGAAATTTTTGAACGATGTCCTTCTCGTGACTTTCACTATTTCCCACACCACGGTAGTTGAATCGAAGAGATAAAAATCCCATATCAGCCGATACTCGTGCAATGCTTGTAATAACATTATTATCCATATCGCCACCCAAATTAGGATGGGGTGCACATAATAAGATTGCTGATGATGGAAGTGCATCCTCATCATAGGTTAATATCCCTTCCAGCTTTAATGTATCAGCATACAGGTACACAGATTCTTCAATCATGATCTACGTTTCTCCTTATTTGCCAACGGCTCAATTGATTTTAAGATCATTTGAGACAGGCGAAAGTTGTGCATGCCATAAGATTGAACCAACCTCAGACGGTATTGTATGCTTGAAGTATGCGCGTTATTTTGGTAAAAGTGTTTAGTTTTACTGTCAATAACCTCCTTCCACGCATCGTATAACAGCCCGTAATCTGGATTGTGGCATTCTATGCAATATGTTCGCACAGATTTAAACGAATTTTCATTCGATTCCAATCTATGACAATCAGTACAGGAGACCCAGTTAGACATCCAATCAGGTACTTCTGTGCCTATATTTTGAATACTCCCGTTGATATATTGCTCTACCTCTGCGTGGCACTTCAAGCAATCCCCATTATCTGTTGATCTTTTCTTCCCTGTAAATCCATAATCTCTCCAATCTTTCTTTATAAAAGGAGAATTCTTGTCCCCCTTTTCTAAAGGGGGATTAAGGGGGACTATGGAGGTAAAGAGATTTCCGTTCTCTTGCGAGGATAAAGGGTCTGTGGATTTTTTACCTGATCTTTTATGATGGCATATCCAACAATCCTCATTTTGTATAACTAAATTGCCGTGTGTGCTTTTATTAACCGGATCGTTATTGTGGCACTGATGGCATTCCAAACCTTTATCGGGAGAATGTGTTTTATGTTTGAAAGTCTTCTTCTGATACATAGTACGATATGCCAGATAATTTACATGGCATCTGTCAGTACAAGAAGTTGTAGGGAAGGGAGATTTATTTTGGGATTTTGCTAATTGCTCTTCAGACACTCCTGAAGAAGGAGAAATGCGCATTTCCATTCCCGTATGAGATAGTATGGAATTTACTGCCCTGTATGGCTTTCGTAAAAGAGTATTATTCCCTTGAACTGATTGTTGTAATGAAATAATGCCAAGAGAAAAAATAAGGAAAAAAAGAGGTTTAATCATAGGGTTTATTTTACGATTTGTTTTAAATTTGCAATGCTATAGTCTAAAAGATCTTTTACATGCTTAATGTTATGGACACCGAAACTGCCATCCTCTTTTATGAGATTATAATTTATTTCTGCCTCATGGACTATGGTATCAAAAGGGAAAAGATTCTTTTCTGCTTTGTAAGGATACATAAGAGAAGAAAGTAATGGGTGTAATCGGAGTATAATTTGCCGCACAATAGCATCTGTATCAATAGTATGATGTCTCTTTACCTGTATCAATAAAGCTCTCAACACGTGTATCCTTAATTTTACAAATTGCATTTGTTCAGATACTATTGTATCAAATCCTTTGTCATGGCAATTGTTGCATATCTCTGATGCTACATTTGTATAGAACTCTTCATCCTTATGGCATGCAGAACAATTCAATGTTGCAAGATACATAGGATCAGGTTCACCTTTAATACCCATGCCACCCAGGCCGGTCATGATCAAATTCTGTATCGTATAGTTTGAATCGATGGATTTCAGGTTATTATCCCCATAAACCTTATTCCTTGTTTTAGGCCATCCGTGTGTAATAGGAGTATGACATGAAGTGCAAGCGGTCTTATGCTGGTCAATATGGATATCGTGCAGTTCTGAAACAGTATTCAAAGCATCAGAAATCTTTACATGGCACCGGTAACAGTTGTTTTTATCTACGATTCCATCTCCTTGTATGATTTTAAAATGGCAATCAGAGCAGGATACTTTTTCGTTTTTCTCATACACCTCATGTTCAAAAATCTTTCCATATATCTCTTTAGTTTTTTCTATATGATCGTGGCATAAGGTACATTCGGAAACAGATCTTTTCTCCTCCTCTGTATGAACGAGTTGCCGGGTATTTATCATCGTATACGATTTTGATGCATTTTCTCCTTGAGATGAGGGAGAAGTGAGAAAGCGGGATTGTGCTGTGGCAAATTGCGAAATAAAATGGCATATATTACACGTACTGGTATCTATTTCAAAATGTTTTTCTTCACTCATAGCGGCATGGCATGAGGTGCATCTTAGTTTGAGACTTCCGGTGTTTTCGTTGCTTTCTTTTATAAGATGTGTTTTATGTTGAAACGGTTTCAGTTTTTTGTATTGGGTTGATTGTGCTGATAATTTGCTTAAGGGATGACACTGCTCTGCAGTACAATGTTCATCTCTTATCTCCAGAGCTAGTACAGCCGTAATTTTATTCTCATGGGTATGGCATTCAATACAGGCAATATCTTTCGGTAACGATTTTTTACACGCATTATTGAACGAGACATGATTATGGCATTTAGCACAATAGTGTGAGCGCTTCGGTTGTGCTCCTGTGATAAACAAAGTAATACCAAGTATCCCTATCGCTATAAGGGAAGCTATTGCAAGCCTGACAGCAGTTCTTTTATTTAATTCTTTTACCTCTTTAAACATACCTGATGTTACGATGTATATTTTACCTCTGCCAGGAGAATATCCGTATCCTTATGAAAGGATATTCGATGTATCGTGGCCTTAATTGCATACGAATCGCCATCGTAATGAAAATAAAACGGGATGCATCTTTTTTCCCTGTATTGGAGAGCTGTTTTCATTTCGACAAAGAAACTTTCCTTTTTTAAATCTTCGACCCGGCCTGCTTCATCCTGTAATTCTATTGTTAGAACAACCTCTCTGTATCCATAATCTCCTGTAGGTATGCCATGGGGGGTACCCGTATTTTCTAATTCCAGGATACCCTCAATCCTGCCATTGCATTGAATGACCTTTATAAATGACATGGTTAATAACGTGTTATGTGTATCGAACAAGGTTTGTGATGAAAACAGATGTTGCTTTCCTTCTCTCTTCGGATATATCTTTTGCCAGGGATCATCCTGAATGAGTTTCCGTTTTATGGAGGGCATATGACAATCCTGGCATGTCTTTTTCTCTTCAATTGTATCTGATTTCTGCCATGCCAGAAATGTGCCTATATGACATTTCCCGCACATCTCACTTGTTCTAAAGAATTGATTCTTCTCATGTATGGGATGCGGTCCATGTGCAGGCGTAGGGCCACTTAATTTGCAATCATTCAAATGGCAACTGTTACAATGCACACCTTCTGCCAGATTCTCGCTGCGTGGTTCAATTTTTTTATCCGTAAAAATAGTTTCCGGGACATGGCATCCTAAACAAAAAGTAAACTGATAGGTGTTCGTCTCTTCCTTAAATTCGGCATTTGTAAAACTGCGGGCATGAGGAGAATTCTTCCATTCGTTATAAATATCTTTATGACAATCTCCACACCGTTCTGATTTCGGAGCATACATCCCTTTTTCTACTAATTCAGGATAGATAACACAGCCGGATGATAGAAGCCCTACGGCTGAAAAGAAAACGGGAAGAAGTTTTGGGAGTAATTTCACAGGTTTACAAAACATAACATAACTACCGAGATAATAACAACGATAACAATGGTAAATGGAATTGGACTTTGCCATAAATTGACGTGTCTTCTAGTATAGCAAACATGATGAATACGGGTATCCTGTTCCTTGTTAATAGGTAATGCCGTATGCCTTTTTCTGCTTACAAGAAATGGCCATGAGATAAATAACAATGCAAAGAGCATTAAGAGAGAAATGAACAGGGTCTCATGGTGAATAAGTTTGTTTAGTTTATACACGGGTAACAAAAACCAGGGAATGTGATCTGGCTTTTTGATTACTAAGTTAGCAGGCAATGGGAATACGATAACGGCGATTAATTCGATAACAATGAAGAAGCAGGAGACGATGATATGCCTGAATATCTCATTTGGGAAGAATGGTTCGAGCATTTCAGGTCTTTTGTGTTTTGTATAGTCTTTCATTTTATATCTCAGTACCTCTGGTTTTGCTTTCCATTTTACCTATTACAGGGGTTCATAAATACCTGTTTTGCGAATCATAAAGAAATGCATACCCATACATACTACCATAGCCAGTGGAATACCTGCGACGTGTATAGCATACAGGTATGTCAAATGTATGGTTGAATATTTGTCATTGTGGGCGGGTAGTAAACTCCCTGTGTAATACATAAGTAACGTTAAGATAAGCAGGCAAGCCCCTGATACCCAATGCAGCTCCCGCGGATGATGATAGATTCCTTTGAAGAGAATACGGATCATATGGCTTAGTACCATTCCAATCATAATATGTGGTCCTATAGCGTGGGTACGTTGGATAAGCCATCCATAAGAAACCTTATGGCTTACATAGTGAATGCTGGCTAACGCTTCTCTTGTACTGGGAACAAAGTAAAACATAAGAAATATACCGGTTCCCAGTTGAATTATAAATGCCAGTAGTGATAATCCGCCCATACATCCAAACCAGCTCAAACCTTTAGGAATTAACCGCCTGGTGATACTACTTTCTATGAATTCCTTGAGAAAATTCTCGTTTTCAATCTCATGAATGGTTTCTGTATGGTCTTTATTATGTAGTACGTCTTTTTGAAGCATTATTTTCACTTTTATTTTTGTGTATGTGACAATACCTCATCCAATGTTTCTACTACCTGATCTATATTATTGCGGGTGATTATCAAAGGCGGTTGAAAAGTGAGCACATTACGCGATATACCAGTCTTTCCTGCAAGGATTCCACGATCTTTTAACTCTTCGAGGATATAATCTGTTTCTTCTGCAGCAGGGACTTTGTCCTCTTTAACAAGTTCAATACCTAACATGAGTCCTTTCCCGCGCACATCTCCTATGAGGTTGTGACTTTGTTGTACTGTTTTTAATTTGTCTTTGAAGTAATCACCCAACTCTTTTGCTCTCTGCACAAGCTGGTATTTTTCAACAACATCGATAGTTGCTAACGCTGCGGTTGCTGATACGGGGTTGCCACCTGTTGTAGATGCTCCGGGACGTGTGTATGCTGAAGCAATTCTATCATTTGTGATAAAGGCGCCTATAGGAGTGCCGTTGGCTAGTGCTTTGGCCATAGTCATAATATCGGGTATAACACCCCAGTGCTCAATGGCAAACATCTCTCCCGTCCTGCCAAACCCTGTTTGCACTTCGTCCGTTATAAGGAGTACGTTGTGTTTATCGAGGATTTCCCGAATTATCTGAAAATATTCCGGTGGCGGAGTAATAATGCCTCCGTTGCCATGGATCGGTTCGATAATAAAGGCAGCAAAGTCATCGTTTTTAATAATATCTCCAATATGCTTTGCGCATGTTAAATCACATCGGGGATAAGTAAGCCCAAATGCGCAACGGTAACAGTATGCGGCAGGGATATGAACAATATCGCTCAGGGGATAAGGGTCTGTTCGCCACATCGGGATACCGGTAAGGTTCATAGTAAGTCTTGTGCGTCCATGGAGTCCCTGCTGAACGGCAATGAACTTATGCCTTTTCGTATATAATTGAGCCAGGAGAGTAGCTCCGTCGTTTGCCTCGGACCCGCTGGCACAAAAGAATGAACGTTTCAGTGTCTGTGGAGTAATCTGAAAAAGTTTTTCTGCCAGATCCACAATAGGTTGGGTTAGATATATGGTAGTGGTATGCTGAAGCGTTCCAATTTGACTACATATCTTTTCGATAATTTCTGGATTACAGTGACCTGCATTCATCACGGATACCCCACCATAAAAATCCAGATATTGTTTACCTGTATGATCATACAGATATTGCATCTTGCCCCGGACAATTTGCATGGGCTTTTTATAGAAGTGATAGACGCAGGGAATCAAATATTCCTGTTTTTTCCGAATGATGTCATCAGGCCCGATATAGTTTATTATCATAACGATAATTCCTTATACTATTAATATACGTAGGAATTTCAATTCTGTAGGGCAAACCTTTAGGTTTGCGCCTTTGCAAGGCGAAAGCCTCGCCCTGCACTCTTGACTATTTGATACTTCTCATTATTCCTGCTGTGCTTTTTGAATGTGTTATATCTTGTGTATAGCCACCCAGATTAAGACCCCGGGGACTTTCTTTCGCTAATGTATCCCAATCACTTTCCTGTATAGGTAATGAGAGATAGGGATATTCTTGCGCTATATTCAAGTACTTATGGTATAAGCCAACCAGGGTTTTTATAAACCCGTCTTCATAATACTGCGCCTCAATTCTTAATGCTTTTATCCCGGTTTGCAGAAACGTATGGAGATAAGGTAATACGCAGATATCCCTTGCCAGTAAGAGATGATTACGGCAGTATTGGTCTATTTCGATTGGGCGTATTTCTCCCCGTTCATCTTTCAGGGCATATCCCATGTATTGACATACCTGTCTGCAATGGTCTTTTTTATGCGATTTAGAAGTTACCATGGCAGGGATGCAGTGTTCAAGTACCATGCTGGAAACAGGTCCATGTACGATACATTCCACAGGCAGAGATATTTCATGAGATAACTGTCTTAAATATTTATAAGAGCATTCCGGAGACGCGGTAATTCCTAAGGCGCCAAGATCCTCTAAAAGGTTTACCGCCTGTATATTGAGAATGTTCAGAGAATAATCCGCAAGGACTTTTACATTAAATTTCATAGCCAGGCGCATGGTACCCAGATTATGAACCAGGATGTAATCAATACCTGATAGGGAGGCCTGTTCGAATAACCATTCCATATTATCCATTTCAAGGGCTGTTGTTATCCGCGGCGTACCTATTCCGATAGTTTTACCGGTATCGTGGACTCTTTTACATGCTTCCCGGTAGGATGATTTTGTCCAGAACTGTTTTCTCAAGGGTGATACCTCACCGCTGATATATATGCGGTCTGCGCCTTGCTCCAGCGCTGTTCTGAGTGCGCTTAATGAACTCACTTTTACCGATAATAAAGGGTGTAACGACTCTGTATATTTTGTAACAGAAGTATGGAGAACGGGTGGCGTTACAGAAGGATGAACACAGAGGTTTTCCCCTAAAGAGGGTATCGAAGGGTTTTCTTCCTCTCCTCTATCCCTTCCATCAAGGGTAGGGGAACTACTATCTCTGTCAACAAGGGAGGAGAGATCGCAATTCCTTTCCTTATGGAAGGGACTAGATGGAGGAATCTCCTGCATTCTTTGTAGCCATGGAACCGTGAAGAGGTCCTCAAAGGGATTGTTGTAGATGTCTTCTTTTGTAAGCGACGTTTCTTTTGCTGCACGGCTTAAAAAGAGAGGTTCACGATTACCCGAAAAATCAATAATGGAAGCTGATGCAGGGGTAAATGCTATGGAGGTTGTGAATTCACGCACCCGATGGTTATACAATTGCTCATACTCTGCAGAATTCATATAATACGTAGCGGGGCTATCAAGATAAGCATCTATTGCCTTACGATAGATACTCACTACTGTTCTGAGAAAATCGGCATGCCTCATTCGTCCCTCGATTTTAAAGGAGCAGATCCCTGCATGGATAAGGTCTGGAATATGCCTCAGGAGACACATATCTTTCATTGCCAATAAATATCCTGAAGGGAGGTCTCCTATTGGCTGTCCCGAGACGCTTTCCACAAGGGTATAATTCCATCGGCATGGTTTCATACATTCACCCCGGTTGGCGCTTTTACCAAATAGCACGCCGCTTGCATAGCACTGTCCACTTTGGCAAACACAAAGATCTCCATGTACAAAATACTCAACCTCAATGCCTGTTTTTTCCTGTATTTCTTTTACCTGCGACAGGGAGATATCCCGGGAGGTAACGATACGTTTTACCCCCAATTCCTGTAGGGTAAATGCAGATTCAATATTATGAATGTTCATCATCGTACTGATATGGATGGGTATGTGAATTCCCGTTTGTCGCATGAGATGTAAAATCCCCAGATCCTGAACTATAATAGCATCAACTTGAATTTCACGTAAAAAGGTAAGGAAATGTGTGATCTCACCCAGTTCATCATTGTCAAGCAAATTGTTTACCGTAATATACAGTTTTACTTTCCTCTTATGTGCGAATTGCACAGCCTCTGTGATCTGCTCATTACTAAAATTGAAATCTGACCTGTGAAGCCGCATATTAAAGCGTTTACCACCAATATATACTGCATCAGCGCCAGCCTCTATCACCGCTGTTAATGTCTCCCAGCGGCCAGCCGGCGCAAGTAGTTCGATAGCTGTTTCAGATAATTTCATAATATCCTCTCTCAATAATAAGGTAGTTACTCAAAATACTGCTGGATCATAGTAGGGGCGAACCTTGTGTTCGCCCACCCTTTGTGTAAATTCAAGACCTGTGCGTTTTCTCACGATCAGGGTGAACACAAGATTCGCCCCTATATGCATCAAGTTAAGAATATTATTCCATAAAAAAATAGACTTCCAGCCCTTTGGGCCTATATTGGTTCTCGTAGCTCGTTAGTAGCTTGCTCCCAAACTCTGTTTGGGAACGTAATTGCTTGGAAACTCCGTTTCGAGAATCTATAGTTTTGAGGAACCATACGACCAGATACTTCTTGATTCGAGAAACAGAGTTTCTCGGACACGCGCGCTCCCAAACAGAGTTTGGGAGCAAGATAGCAAGCTACCAGCGCTTAGCTTGATGCATATGCCCCTAACCCCCCTTTAGAAAAGTGGAGAAAGAAGGATAAGTTTAGAAAAGGGGGAACGAGGAATTTCCCTCTTTTCTAAAACACCCATATATTTCCCCCTTTCCTCAATCACTCACACATTTCCCCTTCTTTTAAAACATTCACCATCTCCCTCTTTTTAAAGGGAATCAAGGGGGTTTGGATTTCCCCCTTTTCTAAAGGGGGACTAAGGGGGATTACGGGTAGTTTGTTATTCTTCACCGTTTGCACATTTTAGCTTGATGCATATAAGATTCTCTCCTTCTGCCGGTTTTACATCGTATTTTTAATAAACTCCTGTCTTCACGTTTGCCTCTAATCCATGTAATAATGACGGATTTCTAACACCATCCTGATAAATACCGAGAGATTGAGCATTTTTTGTAGGCGCAATTCGAACGGCTTCGTCCCTTTCAAACATATTAGGGATAAAAAAGGACTCGTCAAACCGATGGCATACTACTTGTCCCTTTTCTCCGTATTCAACAACTTGAGTAAGACGCTGTTTATCAGGCTGCATGCCATTTTTCGCTGAAACAACCTGGAGAATCATACGAGGCCCTGGTGGGTAATAATCCAGATTGCCATGCGGAGATTCTGCAATTTCCATACACAGACCAAACAGGGTATTTCCATAACCAGCGATATGGACAGCATTGGGAAAAAGTTCATTCCTAAGCTTTCTCAGTTGTTCTTCTCCGAGAGCAACTCCGCCGTAATGGATGCCGCGTATCTCCATTCTTTGTTCAATTTTCATCGCTTCAGCCAGAGCCATTAACAGGGGAGGAGTTGAATAGATTACCCCGATATGCTGGCGTTTCAATATGTCCAATGCCTGTTCAATAATATGATGAAGATATCTGTTGTATCCGAGGGAATCGGGTTTCAGTTTTTTTACCCATCGCGGGTCCATATCAATGGAAAATGGATCCATGCTCCCCATGCTTTTTGCTACAGGACCGACTGCCTTGCCTATAATATGGGGGCCGCTGGGTCCAACCCATAACCAATGAAGACCTTTTGGGAATCCACGATGTACTGCAATGTACCTGAACCACTCTACAAAAGTGATGTAGAACTCGTCTCTTAAATATGCTGTTACTTTTGGGAGACCTGTTGTTCCTGCTGTTTCTCCCAGTATGAGCTTTTCCTTATGCTTCTGGTAAATTTTGGGAATAAAATACTCAAGTGGGTATCGCCGAAGGTCTTCTTCCTCCATAGGACCTAATAGGTGTAAATCTTCCAGGGAAGAGATGTCCTTTCGTGCATTGATCTTTAAAATCTTTTCCTTTTGAAGCCAGTATGGTGAGCCACTATCAGGATCAAAGTGAATGGATAGTACCTTTTGTATCCATGCATCTCTTGACGTTGAAAACCATTTGGCATCCTGAATTGTTAGCAATCTTACCCTTTGATCTGAGACGAGCCGGTCCTCTTTCTGGAGAAGATCATAATATTTTATAGTATGAGTAGATATCCTGCTCATGTAGTACTATCTCCTGTATGGGCTACGTGCCAATAATTGTGGAGAAAGAAAATACTATCCAGAGAAATCCGAATTATTGTATCCATTCAAAATCTCGGTTTAAATAACATCAGGCAGCTTGGAGATATAAATAAATCAGATACAATGGCGTTTACCATAGTAACGCTTGTTAACATGCCAAAATATTGTATGGGTTTAAAACCTGAGAAGGAAAAGACCATAAATCCAAAGGCAGCCGACAGAGAGGTAAACAGAGCTGTTTTTCCCGCTCCCTGCAATGTACGGCATACCGCTTTTGAATAATCGGCATCACGAGAAAATTCTTTTTTAAAGCGATAAAAAATATGGATCGTATTATCGACGGAAATTCCCAATGCAATACTGGCAATCATGATCGTTGCTGCATCAAGTTTCATACCGGTAAAACCCATTAAGCCCAGTGTTATCGTAATCGGCAACACATTGGGGATGATGCTGATGAGTCCAATCCTGACCGATTTTAAGACAACTACTGTTGAAATGAAGGTTAACAAAAAGGCCAGGGAAAATGACTGTATCTCGCTCCGGAGAATATTATCCTGTACGTTAATGAGAAGGGGAATAATTCCCGTAATGTGCCATGACAGGGCGGTTGTATTCAAATGTTGCGAAATATGTTCTTTTATTGATTGTATAATAGTTTGATACCGGTTTGAACCTACCTGTTTCATCCGTACTGATATCCTTGCATCGGTATATCCTTCTGTATGCAAGCAATGTACCTGTTTACCGCCATAGAAAGAAGCCAGCTTCATATAATTGGCTATCTCTTTTTCAGTGTTCGGAATAAATGAATGCTGTGGTTTATTGCTGGTTGCTCGTTGGTGTGCCTTTTGGATATAGTTTACCATGGAAAGCGAACTGGTTACTTCGGGTATGCTATAAAGATATCTTTGGAGACATGCCAGATTGTTCAGTATATCAGGCTGAAGAAGAGTAACGCCATCTGTTGTCTTAGCAACGATCTCGACTGGCAGCAGGCCCATAAGATGCCTCTCGATATAGTTGTTATCTCTGGCAATTTGGCTATTCTTTGGAAAGGAGGCCATGATGTCTGATTCTATCCGGATTCTTGAGATGCCCAGTACAGAAACCGTTCCCGCAGTAAGGCCACAGAGCAGTATAAGGGTCTTGTGTTTTACGATGAAGCCTCCTAGCCAGGATAGCATGGCATGAAAATAGTATTCTTTATCTAATCCTTCTGCAAACCAGTTTTCTGTGAGGGATACCGTATGTCCTTTCCCGGTGTCGGGAGCGTTTGTAATACTGACGGAAATCTGATGCGGGATAAAGGAAAGTAGTATGGGTATGCACGTTAAACTGATCACGAAGGTAAGCGCTGCGCATCCGGCCATAAACAGACCGGTAATAAAAACGGGTGGAATACTACTGGTAGCCAATGATATAAATCCAATTACTGTTGTAATACTGGTCATAAAAATAGGTATACCAATATGCTGTATCGTGTTATAGACAGCGTCTTCATTGCTTATGGAAAAGTTTCTCTCGTGGTAATAATGGCTGACAAGATGGATTGAGGTTGAAAGGGAAATGATGAAGGTTAGGGGAAGTAGCATATTGGAGATCATATTCATGGTTTGTCCCAGTAATACAAAGCAACCCGTAACCCATAATATGCAAACTCCGACGGTCAATAGTGAAACGAATACTCCGGAGACTTTTCTCAATAAACATCCCAATACAATGATCGACATAAGAAACATAAACGGTGTAAACCTGGCCATATCCTGTTTTGACATACGGTCAAGCTCGGCATTTACAACGGAGGGGCCTGCCAGATGATAATGAGATTTCCTATCCTTTGTGCCTCCTGATCTGTCAGTCATTTCATGGAGGAGTGTTCTTACTTCCGATATGAGTTGTCTTCTTGATTCCGGTCCAGGGCTTTTAACTGTTGCTATAATAGCTGTAGTCTTACCGTTTTTGGAAATAATAGTATTTTGATACATTGGGTCTGTGAGTATGTGTTGCTTAAAAATATTCATATATGAGCGGTCGTTTTGAGCCTTAATTTTTGCCTTAAAAAGGGAAGAGGTGATTGTGTCTTTAAATACATCGGCTAATGATATAACCTGTACAATACCATTCAACTTTTTCAATCTTTCAGCTATGGTATTAATTTCCTTGATACGATCTCCGGTAAACAGGGTAACCGAACTGAAGGCAATAACCAAAAACTCTTCATCTCCAAATGTATTTAAAAATTTCTTATAATAATCCAGGTCTGCATCATTTTTTGAAAGCCAGATTTCTATAGAATTATCGGTTCTCATATTTTTGGCAGAATAACCCAGGAACAGCGTTATAACGGCAATACAAGCCAGAATTACTTTTCTGTATTTGAGAATGGTTCGGATGTAATTTTCCAATTTTTATACCAGAATTTTTTCCCTATTACATATAATGAACAAGGATGTTCATCTTTAATGCCAAAAGCATATGCCCTTTTATTTCTACCTGCCCTTTAAAAAAAGCCTGCTGGGGTGTTATTTCTCGTCTGATAATGGACAGAAATGTTGCGCTGTTCAGGGTGAAGGTGCACGTGGGCTGTTCACATATCTCTTTTGTTACCTCTTTTACCAGGCCGTTTTCTACCACGATGTTCCATATTCCGTTTCCATTATCTGTTATCTCGAATTGGATAATAGCATGAAGATCTGATATTTTAGGAAGGGGAGACATATTTACCCTGTCCTTTAATAACCGGTTAAAATACTCAGCATGGGTAATATTTTCTGGAATTTCTGGTCTTTGATTCATTGGTTAATACTGTGCAAAGTATTGTCGGAATTTATCACATTCCTATCATCGAAATGTATATTGGCTGCAGTTTGTCCTTGATTGCCCCAGTTTGTATCAATTGCATACTGGAGAAAACGATTTACAAGTTCCTGGGTAATGAGGGGACACTCGATTCCTGTGCCACGGAGCAGATTTCTTGTGCCTGTGGAGTCAAAACTCGGTTCTCCAAACATATAGGGTTGAAAGGCTTTAGTCCAATGAAAAAGCAGCTTTTCCTGCAGGGTATGTTGCTGAGCTTGAAACTCATGCATAGGTATCAATTTTACATGGTGGACACCTGTTGCGATCCTCATCCACTCCGCAAGTTCACCTAAAGTAGGGGGAGATGGATTTACGATATGGAATGTCTTGTTTAAACTTTCCTCATTCCGGGATATGGTAACAATGGAACGTGCAGCATAATCTACGGGTATCAGGTTTACCGTGCCGTATTTATCGCCAGGGACTTTCAAGGATAGAAAATGGTTTTCATTGCCTGAATTGGTTCGGTCATTGCCTTTACGCCTATCCCGCATCTCATAATTCTTAAGGTGGCTCAATCCTTTACCAAATACATAAATATTATCGTAATTTTTCGTGTATCCTGTGGTTGCATCTCCCGTAATTATGCTTGGCCGATAGATGGTATAGGGAATCTGGTAATGCCTGGCAAACATCGATATAGTTCTTTCGGCAATATATTTAGACCTTTCATAGTTATTATTGAATAGCTGTTTTTTTTCTAATTCGTTTTCAAGAATCGTTTCGCGTCTTCTTCCGGCGACATAGGCTGTACTGATATAGTGAAGTCGCTTCAGTTTTCCTGTTATACAGAATAGAGCGATGAGTTCCGCCCCGAATACGTTTGTACGGGTATGGACATCACTTATATCATCATCAAATTTTGTAGCCGCAGCACAGTGAAATACTTCATCAACAGTTTCCGCCAGTCTTAAATAATTCATCATATCAAGTTCAAAATTATTCTTTGAAACATCTCCTTCAATTATTTCAAGATGATTCTGTTTTCGTAGTAAATGAAGTGCAGATTCTTTTGTTCCATAGGGTGGGAAGATTTCTGAGGCTCTTTCTTTTGCCCCGATGGTGGATTTCTTCCTGACAAGGAGTTTGAGATGAAATCCTGCTTCAGAAAGTTCCCTTGCAATGTAACTTCCCAAAAACCCTGTTGCACCTGTTATGAGTATCGTTTTATGTCTCATTTAATTTACTAAATAAGCAACAAGTGTACCAAGTCTTTCAGGAAAGTCAGGTAAGGAAGATATTTACGCCAGATGCTTTGGATTTGGAGGAGTTAACACTGAATAAATTTTTATTTTGCCTGTTACGAATTGTTAATGTGAATAGAGAACTGTGTAATATTTACCGATGATAATGGTAATTATTACCTGTTTTATAAATTATTCCATACGGAGAGAAACAAATTTTTATATAGTCCATCCGTATATGGATTTCCCTGAAACATGATTAAAGATGAGCGCTCTGTTCCAAATTGTTTATCTTCTCCTGATACATGGACTACGAGGATATTTTGGGGTTTATCTATTGAAGATTGCAGGTCAAAATTCAGTTGTGCTGCGTTTCTTACCATTCTTACATCCCATAAGGGTGTATAGTACTCAAAAAATCTTTTCTCTTCACTGCAGTAGATCCTTGTAGAAAGATTATCAAACTGCCTTTCAACAAATTGGACCAGCCGTATTGGTGCAGGAATATGGTGATGGTATCTGATAACCAATTTCAATGAGAATATTGACATACTGACAATAAGTGTCAGGATAAAAAGTACAGGGCAGTACGCTGCAGTGAGACTGCCATCTCTTTCCTTTCTTCCTCTATAAGGCTTGGGTGGAAAACCGGGAAAGGACCTTATGAATAAAAAAATATTTCTTCGTATGGAGATGTCCCTGCTCACCTCCTCATAGGCCTTGCACAGACCGTGGGAAATGAATAGTAACAGTATCGGTATGACCGGCAGTATATGGCGTGGGTTTGCAACATTTTGTCCGAAATGAATCCAGATTAGGTAAGGAATCATATACATTCCCAGGAACCAGCGTTGTCGGTCAGAGAAATGCTGTTTGAATGAATAAAGAAGAGAAATCACCATTACGAAGGATGGTATCAATCGGGAAAAAGAGGAACCTGACCACCAGCCACCAAGTCCATATTCCCATATTGATCTCACGAGGCAAGCGATTCTCCTCAATCCGCCGAAGGTAACTATCGAACCACCCCAATCGGTAAAATGGCCATGTGAGAAGAAAAGGCCATTTTTCCAAAGATGATACCAGCCGATATAAGCTATCTGAGGAAAAAGCCACAAGGATATACCGGTAATAAATCCTGTGCATCCATAGAAAGTACTATGTTTTTTGAGGTGTATACTTCGCGTAGTTAAGTACACTACAACAGCTATCCACAAAATAATGAAGGGAAAGTAGGAAAGCCGTACTCCTAATCCGAAGCCTAAGCATAGACTGCCCAGAAGAAGATATATTTTCTTTCCGGACGATTGATTATTATCACAATCAGAAAATGTTATACGATACAGGAAATAAGCAGATGCGATTATAAAAAACAGACCCATAGCATCGGAGGTGGGCCGCTCAGCCTGCAACCAGCAGAGTGGGTTAATAAGGTAAAGGACTGCAGTTAGGAGTGCGACTCTTTCGGAGAACAGGTGTCTGGCAAGTGAAGAAAGCGGATAGATAGTAAGGCTACTACAAAGTACACCGGGTATTACTAACGCCCAAACATCATGATGAAATAATTTGAAAAAAAGCCATGAAGTAAACAGGTATACCGGATACCCCGGGAAATGAGGCTGAAGGCGGGATATGTCATAATCGCGGAGTCCTAAGGCAAAGTCTATGCTGTCACAACTGTCGAGATATTGTGCAACGAAACACAGACGTGTCAAAAGACAGATACAAAACAGGATAGTTACCCTGTAACGGAAATTCATGGAATTCAAACTGTAGGGGTACGGTGCACCATGTCTCTATACAGTTGATTCGTAAATGGTTATAATTTTTTTATTCGGCAACTGTTTTTTGTAAACTGAATTTGTTACTTGGAGTAGCGGTCATTACTTTTTTCTTCTTATAGATCAACATGATATTACGTATATAAATAAAAAGTCCTGAACATTGCCCCATGATAAATACGGGATCGCTACGGTAGATTGCATAGGTCAAAAGTATCATACTACCTGCCATACTTAGGTACCAGAATATTTCCGGAATGATACTTTCACCGCGCTTTTCCGAAGCAACCCACTGTACAAAAAATCGGGAACCGAACAAGAATTGTCCTAGAAAACCCAGAATAACCCAAACATTAAGATGTGCTGCGAAATTCGTCATGGTTTAACCTCATAATTAAGTTTGCGTTTCTTCATCCAGCGTATAACCAACAGGTCTATAAACGCCCTGAATGCTCTATTAAATACCCCGTACTTTGATTTCCCAAATTTTCTCGGATAATGGTTTACCACGATTTCAGTAACCGTAAAACCTTCCATTTTAAATAATGTTGGCAAAAACCGATGCATACCATGAAACAGCTTAATCCGATTGAGACATTCTTTCCGATAAGCCTTGAGGGAACATCCCGTATCCTTAATATCTTCCCATGAGAGTCTATTTCTTATTGAATTGGCTACCCGGGAAGAAATGCGCTTAATCCACGGATCGTTTCTCTTCTGCCTCCACCCGCATACCATATCATAGGTATTCAGTTTCTCAAGTAATTTGGGAATATCCGCAGGATCATTTTGCAAATCAGCATCCATAGAGATTACATATTTTCCTCTGGCATGCCGAAAGCCTGCATCCATGGCAGCAGTTTGGCCTGCGTTCTTCATAAAGTGGATGGTACGGAAGTGCGTATATTGAGCACACCATTTTTCTAATGCATCGCCACTGCCGTCAGTGCTGCCATCATTAACAAAAATTACCTCATAATTCTGATTTTGCATGGCGTTGATAATAGAGTTGCCGAGAGGTTCTATATTATCGACCTCATTATAGACTGGAATAACGATAGAAATGTCCGGTTCCATCAACAGGAGAATCTTAAGAGAAATTCACAAATCATAAACGTGTGGTACCAGCCTTTATAAGCCTATTTGAAAAGTGAAGTCCATACACACGAGTATCAGACGGGAAATAATCCTTATTCTCAATAATTATATATCAAGTTTTATAAATTGCCAAAAGAAATTATCATAGAATAAAAGACTGTAGCTATCGATCAATGTGGTAAGCTTTTAATTTATTATATAAAGTTTTCAAAGATATACCAAGAGCCTCTGCAGTGAGTGTTTTATTTCCTTGTTTTTCATGAAGTACCTTAAGGATATGTTTCTTTTCAATATCAGAAAGGGTTATTTCCGCCCCTTTTATTTCTCCTGAGGTCAGGAGTGGGTTCCGGATGTTATCGGGTAAATCCTCAGGAGAGATAGTATCGCCTTCTGTCAACACGACCAATCGCTCAAGGGTATTCTTCAACTCCCGGATATTTCCTGGCCAGGGATATTGCATCATTACCGACATTGCTTCCGGAAGGAGCTTTTTCTTTTGTGTATTTTGACAGAAATTATCGAGAAAGTGATCAATTAAAATGGGGATATCTTCCTGTCGTTCCCGCAGTGAAGGAAGGGATAATGTAATTACGTTTAACCGGAAATAGAGATCTTCTCTGAATTTTCCGTTTTTTACCTCCAGTACCAGGTTTTTATTTGTAGCTGCAAGTATGCGGGTATCTACGGTAATGATCCTGTTATCGCCAACGCGCCGAACTTCACCTGATTGAACAACACGAAGAAGCTTTGCTTGTGTATTAACCGTTAATTCTCCAATCTCATCCAGGAATAAGGTGCCTCCGTCTGCTACTTCAAACAGGCCTATTCGTGATTCGGTAGCACCGGTAAATGCCCCTTTTATATGCCCAAAAAGTTCACTTTCCAGGAGAGTTTCCTGTAAGGTCGCACAGTTAACCACGACAAATGGCTTATGTGCTCTTGTGCTGAGCTGGTGGATTATTTGAGCGATGAGTTCCTTACCCGTGCCGCTCTCCCCCTGAATCAATACGATTGCGTCTGAGGGCGCTACTTTATGAATCATTTTATATAGTGCGTTTATTGCAATGCTGTTCCCGACCATGATAGAGGTTCCCTGGGCATCTTTTACCAGTCTTTTGAGATGTGCGTTTTCTCTCTGTAATTGCCTTTTTTCAAGCGCCTTTTGCAGCAACACATCGAGTTCATGTAACCGGCACGGCTTGGTAAGATAATCATAGGCTCCTGACTTGATAGCCTGAACAGCGTTTTCAATAGTGCCCTGGCCTGTCAGGATAATTACCTCTGTCGTTGACTCCAGATCTTTTATCTTTCTCAGGGTCTCAATGCCATCCATGCCAGGCATCGTAATATCCAGTATTACCACATCAAAATCCCGTTCCTGCATATTTTTTAAGGTCTCTGCGCCGCTGGCGCAACAGGTTACCTTATATCCCATGCGGCTTAGTTCTTTTGCCATAATATTCCGAAACGTATCTTCGTCATCAGTAAATATAATAGTAGGTTTCTTTCCCATAAAATTATCGTAATTCTCAAAATGATTTTTTATTATAAAATACTTGGCGATGTAGGGCGAGGCCTTTGCCTTGCAAAGACGCAAACCTGACTCGGAAGTTGTCCTAAGAGATTATTTTTTCATAGTCATTGCGGGCAAGCCAAAGCCCAGAGCAAAGAAGAAGTAATCCCCCTTGATCCCCCTTTAGAAAAGGGGGAAATGTACGAGTGTTGAGAAAAGAGGAGATACGGGTATTTCCTTCGTGAGAGAGGAAAGAGGATTAACAATTCCTGTATTTTCCCTTTGACAGAGATTCCCAAGTCCTTCCTTTTCTAAACACTTATATGTCTCCCCCTTTTCTAAAGGGGGAGCAAGGGGGATTAAGATGCTTCAGTCGCTCCTCCTTTGCAATGATACGATGCTACTACCTATTACCCTTTTTGGACAGCCCTTATCCATACCATACCCTTACGATCCAACAGTATTTTGAGCAACTATAGATAACTTAAGGAGAAATGCTCCATTGTTACTCTTTACGTTGAATTACAGTATTCCAAGGATGAAACCGAACATATCCTCAACTGACGAAGGACTACCCTGATGGTCATCTATGAAAAAGCATGTCAAGAAAAAATAATGTTCCTGTTGACAAAAAAACAAAGGAACTGTTTTCTTGCCATGCGTCCTTCCCGCTTAATTGGG
>JAANMY010000944.1_pt1 | contig 36528 bp, 34 predicted proteins | sample 7279691 | NCBI WGS metagenome assembly JAANMY01 (sample SAMN14094543, study PRJNA606508) | bioreactor metagenome | isolation source: A lab-scale SPAN reactor treating ammonium-rich wastewater day 388 | place: Ireland: Galway | collected 2018-02-07
GCCGTCGCCGCCGCTGCGCTGGCGGTGCTGGCCGACTACCGCAAGGCGCTGGCATGAACCTGCCACCGCTTTCGCCCTGGCAGCAGCGCGCCTACACGCAGGCGGCGGCCGCCATCGAAGCCGGGCACTTCGGCCACGCAACGCTGATCACCGGGCCGGCGCTGATCGGCAAGCGCCTGCTCGCCGAACACCTGGCCCGACGCGTGCTGTGCCTGTCGCCGCGCCCCGATGGCGAGGCCTGCGGCGCCTGCAGGAGTTGCGCGCTGTTCGCCTCGCGCGCGCAGATGGAAACGCCGGAAGTCCGCCCGGACGGCACGCCGGCGCACCCGTGGGGGCATAGCGCACATCCGGACCTGCGCTTCCTTGGTTTCGAAATCAACCACAAGACCGGCAAGCCGCGCAGCGAGATCGTCATCGAGCAGATCCGTGCGCTGTCGGAAAAAATGGGCATGACCGCGCAGCTCGGCGGTGCGCAGGTGGTAATCGTCGACCCCTGCGATGCGATCAACTGGAGCGCCTTCAACGCGCTGTTGAAGACGCTGGAAGAGCCGCAACCCGGGCGTTACCTGTGGCTGCTGGCATCCAGCCCGGCGCGGTTGCCCGCCACCATCCGCAGCCGTTGCCAGCGGTTGGAGCTGCGCTTGCCGCCGCGCGACGAGGCCCTGCAGTGGCTGCGTCAGCGAGGCCACGCGGAAGCTCTGGCCAGCGAGGCGCTGGATGCCGCGCGCGGACACCCGGGGCTGGCCGATGCGTGGGCATCGGGGGATGGCCTGGCGCTGCGCCGTGACGCGGTCAAGGACGCGCAGGCGCTGATGCGCGGGCAGGCCGAGGCGAGCGAGGTCGCCCAGCGTTGGGTGGCCGACGGACGCGCCGCGGAACGTTTGGGTCATCTGGCAGAGTTCGCGCTGCGCGAGGCGGCGGGCTTGACCGATCCGGCCGCAACCCGCACGCTGGCCGCGCGCTTCGACGCGGCTAACCGCGCCCGCGAGCTGCTGCACACCACGGTGCGCGCGGATCTGGCGGTGGCGGAAGCGCTGCTGGCATGGCGCTGAGGCTTGGGACAGGCAACTGACAGGGAACGGGGAATGAGCAATCCGACCGGTGGGGCGAGGCAGGGCATCCTGTCGCTGGCGATCAAGGACAAGGCGGCGCTGTACAACGCCTACATGCCCTTCATCCGCCAGGGCGGCATCTTCGTGCCCACCGCGCGCCGCTACTTCATCGGCGATGAGGTGTTCCTGCTGCTGACCCTGCCGGATTCCTCCGAGCGCCTGCCGGTTGCCGGCAAGGTGGTGTGGGTGACGCCCACCGGCGCGCAGGGCAACCGTGCCGCCGGCATCGGCGTGCAGTTCGCCGATACCGCGGAAGGGGAAGCGGTGCGCGGCAAGATCGAAACCACCCTGGCCGGCACCCTCAACGCGGACCAGCCAACGCAAACGATGTAACTGCGGCTTCGGTCTGTATGAGCGGCGTGGCCGCCCCGCTGCGCTGAAGAATGCCCCTGATGGGGGCGCATGCATGGCCTGCGGAAACGCGAGGCCGTGCGTGCAGTCCAGTCCCGCATGCCCTCACTGGTCCGCGTCCGGTCCGGCTTCATCGCTACCCGGGGCGTTTCGTCGCAGACAGGTTGACGACGGCTGGCTGTTCGCGCTGTACTATTTCTAATAGTACAGATAGGACGGTGCGCCGATGGCCAGAACCAGCCCCCTGATGATCCAGGTCGCCACCGGCGATCCGCGCCCGATCGGCCGCCAGATCGTCGATGCCGTGCGCATGAAGATCGCCACCGGCGAGCTCACGCACGGCAACCAGCTGCCCAGTGTCCGCGGGCTTGCCCAGCAGCTGATGATCAATCCGAATACCGTCGCCAAGGCCTATGCCGAGCTGACTACCGAGGGTTGGCTGGAATCGCGCCAAGGCACGGGGCTGTTCGTCGCCGCACCCCGCCAGCGATTGTCCGACGCCGAGCGGGACCGCCGCCTGGACGATGCCGTCGGCCGCTTCGTCAACGACGTGATTCCGCTGGGCTTTGCAGCCGACGAGGTGCAGGCGCGGGTCGCCGACGCCTTCGAACTGCTGGTGCCCCGCAAGACCGCCTGACCCCCGCCATCGCCGCCGTGGGGCCGTCCGTCTGCGCCCAGCGCAGGGGGACAGCGATCCGCGGATCGGCCGGCCCATCCGGATATGCCCACATGCCCAACGATTCCATCATCGAAACCCGTGCGCTGTCCAAGCGCTACGGACGCAAGCTGGCGCTGGACCGGCTTGACCTCGCGATTCCCCGCGGCCGGGTCCACGCCATCGTCGGCGCCAACGGCGCAGGCAAGTCCACGTTGTTCCGCATCCTGCTGGGCTTCATGCCGCCCAGCGCGGGCGAAGCGCGCATCCTCGGCAAGGACAGCCAGCAGCTGACGCCGCAGGACCGCGCCCGGATCAGCTTCGTCAACGAAGAACACACCCTGCCGGGATGGATGCGGGTGTCGCAGGTGGTGGCGATGCAGCGCCACCAGTACGGTCGCTGGAACCAGCAGGTGTTCGACGGCGTGATCGGCCACTACCACGTGCTGCCGGAGCAGAAGGTCGGCCAGCTTTCGCGTGGCGAGCGCGCCGGCTTCAACCTCGCGCTGGCGCTGGCCCAGAAACCCGAGCTGCTGGTGCTGGACGAGCCGACGCTGGGCCTGGACGTGGTGGCCAAGCGCGCCTTCCTGGAGTCGCTGCTGTACAGCAACGCCGCCGACGACTGCACGGTGATCTATTGCTCGCACCAGATGGAGGAGATCGAGCGGGTTGCCGACAACCTCATCATCCTCGAGCGCGGGCAGCTGCGGCACATGTCGGCCCCGGAGGAGTTCACCGCGCGCGTGAGCCACTGGGTGGCCGACGTGCCGTTCAAGGGCCCCGATCCGCGCACCGTGCCGGGCCTGCTCGAAGTGCAGCGCCTCGACGGACTGCACCACTACCTGGTGCTGGACCAGGACCACGCGTTCGAACAGTTCCTGCGCGCCAGCGGCGCACGCACGGTGCAGTCGATGCCGGTCAGCCTGGACCGCGCCGTCAACGCCTTTCTCGCCAAGCACCATGCCGCCCCGGCCGCGGCCTGAGGACACCGACATGACCGATCTCTTCAAGAGCGAACTGCTGCGCTTCCGCCTGTGGACCGCCGCAGCCGCGCTGGTCCACGCTGGCCTGCTCGGCTTCCTGACCCGCCTCGTCGATCTGGCCCAGCAGCCGCTGCAGGTCTACCAGATCTTCGGCATCAGCTACGCCGTGATCGGCACGCTGCTCGGCCTGTACCAGATGGGCAGCTATCGCAGGCCGAACCAGTGGCTGAGCCTGCTGCACCGGCCGTTGCACCGGCTGCGCATCGCCGGCGCGCTGGGCGGCGCGGCGGCCGCTCTGCTGCTGGCGGCCATCGCACTGCCGATCGCGCTGGTCGCGCTGTACCAGGACACGCTGACCGCGCGCGTGGTGGACCTGCGCCACTGGCTGCTGCCGCTGTCGGCGTGGCTGGTCGGACTGGTGGGCTACGCGGCCGGCAGCTATGCGATGGTCGCCAACCGCCGGCACTCGTTCGCGGTGGTGGTGTTGCCGGTCCTGCTGATGTTCACGCAGGCCTCCGGGCTCGCGCTGCTGGCGGTGGAACTGACCCTGCTTGCAGCGCTGGCCGGGCTGCTGGCGCTGGTGTTCCGTCCGGATCCGGTGGCGATGCCGCGCAGTTTCGCCGCCGCCGCCGCGACCGCGCTGCCGGTGCAGGCGGGTGCGTACTTCCTGATCTGGATGCTGGGGTTCGGTGTCGAAATGGGCTGGACGATAGCCGGCACCCATCCGCTCAACATGCCGGTGCCACCGACCGGTGGCTACATCGAGGCCGATCGCGCCGAAGGCAAGGAGATCCTGCTGCTGGGCCTGGCAGGCAGTCGCGATCCCGAGGCCGCGCTGTGGCGCGAGCAGATCGCGCTGTCGGACGTGGTCACGCGCTATCCGCTGCGTGGCCTGCCGAAGCGCGGTGAGCTGGGCAACGTCGCGCCGATGGAGTTCGACGACGGCGAGCGCCACCTGCGCTGGGTGTTCAGCCACGACCGCATGCGCTTCACCGGTTACGGCACGCGGGACGGACGTGCGCGCGGCGAGCTTGGCGTGGGCGACAATCTGGCCGCGTTCCCCGCGCCGACCCTGCAGTACGCCGGCGGCTACCTGTTCAACGCCAATGCGGCCTACCAGTACGACAGCGGGCAGCAGCGCATCTTCGAGCGCGTGCGCCTGCCGCAGGGCGAGGTGATGGCCAGCCCGCCCGAGCCGGCCGGTGACAACCTGCTGGCGCTCAGCGACCGCGCCGCCTACTTCTATCCGGGCCGCGAGGCGAGCAACGGGGTGGACCTGCTGCAGCCGCTGCTGCGCGTGCCGATGCCGGGCGCGGTGGGCAATCTCAGCCGGGTGGACATGATCGAACTGCTGGATGGCTACCTGGTGTCGTTCACCTACACCTGGGGCGCGTGGTCTGGAGAGCTCCAGCATCCGTTCCAGCAGGTGGTGCGGGTGGACGGCAACGGGCAGGTGCGCGAAGTGGCCCGCCGCACGCTCAACCTCGATCTGCCGGTGGCCTACACCACGCGTATCTGGTGGCTGTCACCGGTGCTGCGCACGCTGTGCCTGGGCGCGCAGGAACTGTACGCCGGTCGCGATCCGCTGCGCGCCGACCCGCAGCCGGTGCCGCGCGCGATGGTCTGGCTGGCTCTGGTGTCCTGCGGGTTGTCGCTGCTCGGTGCGCTCTGGCTGGCTGCGCGCCTGCAGCTGTCCAGGCGGCAGCGCTGGTTGTGGGTGGTGCTTTGCGGAGCTGTCGGGGTGCCGGCGCTGGCCAGCCTGTGGCTGATGGTGCCGCCGAGGGAAACATTGCCGGTCGCACCGACTGCGCATCCGCAGCCTGCCACCGCCTGATCGCAGGCACCGCCGGAGAACCGAGATGACGAAATTCCGTACCTGCGGGATGCTGACCCTGCTCGCGCTGGTGTTCCTCGCAGCGGGTGTTGCCGCTGCGGGCGAGCCGACCGCCGCCAACGCGCTGCGCGCCGCCGTCGCCGTCCAGCGCGCATTGCCGCGCGCGCCGCAACTGCCGCGTACCGACTTCCTCGACGCCCGCGCCTTGTCGGCGGTGACGCTGTCACCCGCCGGCGATTTCGTGGCGTGGCTGCGTGAGCACGGCGAATCGCGCAGCCTGGTGCTGCTGCCCACTGCCGGTGGCAAGGCGCGGATATTGGTGGGGCGCACCCAGGCACGCCAGCTGCTCTGGTCGCGCGACGGGCGCTGGCTGTTCCTGCGCGCTCCGGATTCGCTGTCCACTGTGTCGGCCGAAGGTCGTGCCGGCGTGCGCGTGCCGCTGGGCGGGGCGGAGCAGCGGCAGCTGATGAAGGTGGATCCTTCGCGGCCTGCGGCGGTGCTGCTGCGCGAGCGCATCGGCGCCGGCGGCAACGAGCGCTGGCGCATCGTGCGCATGGACGTGGGTGGAAAGCGCAGCGTGCTGCGCGAGGACCCGCGCTGGGTGCATGACGTTGCGCTGGATGCCGCTGGGAGGATCGTTGCGCTGGCGCGTTTCGAGGGCGACCACGATGCGCTGCATCGCGTACGGCCCGATGGCGCGCTGCGCGAAGTGCTGCGCCTGCGGCCGATGGAGCGGGTCGGCCTGCTGGCCGTCCTGCCCGCCGGTGGGCTGCTGTTGGAGGGCAATCCGGGTGGCGATTTCCGCCGCGTATTGCGACTGGATGCGGACGACCGCCTGCACACCCTGCACGAGGACCCGCGCGGTGAAGCCGATCTGGATGAGGTGGTGCTCGATCCGCGTACCTCGCTGCCGCTGGCGGCGAGCTATCGCAGCACCGTGGCCGCCACTTACGGCATCGGCGCTGCCGCGCCGGTGGTGGCCGCCATCGCACGGCGTTTACCGGGCCGCGACATCGCCGTGCAGGCGGGCAGCGCCGCTTCGTCGCCGTGGCTGGTGTCGGAACGCGCAGCGACCTTGCGTGATCCACGCTGGTACCTGTTCGATCCCCGCGGCGGCGGCCTTCGCCGCATCCTCGACGAGCCGGTGCGGAACGCGCATCCGCCGTCGGAGGCTCGGCTCGCGCGCAAGCTCGCTGTGTCCTACCTCGCTTCCGATGGCCTGCGCGTGCATGGCTTCCTGCTGCTGCCGCCCGGCGTGGATCCGGCGCGGGCGCCGCTGATCGCCCAGGTGCACGGCGGGCCGATCAACCACTTCCGCCCCGGCTTCGACGGCGTGGCGCAGTTCCTCGCCAACCGCGGTTACGTGGTGTTCCAGTCGAACTTCCGCGGCTCCACCGGTCATGGCCGCGCCTACACGTTCGCGTCGAACGGCGATTACGGCAACGGCCGCGTCCAGCAGGACATCGAGGAGGGCGTGCGCTGGCTGCTGGCCCGCGGCATCGGCGACGCGCAGCGCGTCGGCATCGTCGGCCATTCCTTCGGCGGCTATTCCGCGCTGCTGGGGCTGACCTTCCAGCCGGAGCTGTTCAAGGTGGGCGTGGCCGGCGCGCCGCCCGCCGACCTGGGCTGGGCGATGCGCTGGCTGCTCGCATCCGGGGAACAGGGCGACCTGCCGGACCGCTCGCTGCAGCAGACGCTGCGCGCGCTGTCGCTGGATGCCGGCGACCCGGCGACCTTCGCACGCCTGCATGCGCAGTCGCCGCTGGCGAACGCGTCGAAGATGCGCCGCCCGCTGCTGGTGATGGCCGGCGGCGCTGATCGCACGGTGGCGATCCGCGAGGTGACGCACTACGTCGCAACGCTGAAGGCGCAGGGCAGCCCGGTCACGTTGCTGGTGGAGCCGGGCGGCGGGCATTCGCCGCTAGGGCCGGTCGCGCGCGAAGCCTATCTGTTCGCGATGGAGACGATGCTGCAGCGTCACCTCGGTGGGCCGGAACCGGATCCGCCGGGCCAGCGCCTGCGCGCCTACCTGCGTGGGAACCTGCGGCTGGCCGGGCCGGAGTTTACGGGCTTCGCGAACAGGCCCGCGCGCTAGCGGGTCACTTCAACCGCTCCAGCCGGCCCTTGCGTTTGACGATGTTCTTGTAGTCCCACTGGATGTCGCGTGCCTTGCCCAGCCAGCGGTGCAGGGCCGCGATGTCCACCTCGGCGACGGAGCCGTAGCGCGCCTCGGCGGCCTTGAAGCTGCCCTCGGGTTGCAGGCCGGGCTCATCGAAGGATTGCCCGCTCCAGAACAACAGGCGGATGCAGGATTTCAGCTTGCTGTAGCCGGCGACCGGGTTGCCGTCGAGGAACCAGACCGGATGCGCGTGCCAGACCTTGTTCCCGGCTTCTGGCAATGCGCGGTCGATCTCGTTGGCGAGCAGGTCGCAGATCGCCCGGTCGTCCGGCGACTGCGCATCGTTGTAGGTGCGTGTGTCGGGATGCATGGCGGCTCCGTCGATGCGTCGGCAGCCGCCACTGTAGCCCTCAGGCCACCGGCTCGCGCAGCACCGGGTGGTCCCAGCCGGCACGCGGCGCGAAGCGGTTGCCGTACTTCGCCTGCAGCGCCTGCAGCCGCGCCAGCAGCGCGTCGGCGCCGGCGGTGCGGATGTGCTGGATCGGGCCGCCGCGGAACGGTGCGAAGCCGGTGCCGAAGATCACGCCGGCATCGAGGAGGTCGGCATCGCTGACCACGCCGTTGTGCAGGCAGGCCACGGCTTCGTTGAGCAGCGGCAGGATGAGGCGGTCTTCCAGGTCGTCGGGCGCGACAAAGCCGGCCGGCAGCTCGGGTTTGACCGCCTTGCCGTTTTCCCACTTGTAGAGGCCCTGGCCGTCCTTCTTGCCGCGCTTGCCGGCTTCGACCGTCGCCAGCGCCGCCGGCACGTCCAGACCGAGGAAGGGCGCCAGTTCGCGACCGACGCTGGCGGCCACGTCCAGGCCCACGGTGTCGAGCAGTTCGATCGGTCCCATCGGCATGCCGAAGCGGGTGGCCGCCTTGTCGATGGCCGGGCCGGGAATACCCTCGGCATAGGCGGTCGCGGCTTCGAGCATGTACGGGAACAGCACGCGGTTGACCAGGAAGCCCGGCGTGCCCGCCACCGGCACCGGGAACTTGCCCAGCGCCTTGCAGAAAGCCGCCAGTCGGCGCTCGGTGTCGGCGGCCATTCCGTCGTGGCGGATGATCTCCACCAGCGGCATCTGCGCCACCGGGTTGAAGTAGTGCAGGCCGGCGAACTGCGCCGGGCGCGCGATGTGCGGGCGCAGTTCGTCCAGCGGGATCGACGAGGTGTTGGTGGTCAGCAGCGCGTCCGCCTTCATGCGCGGTTCCACCGACTGGTACAGGTCGCGCTTGGCGTCCGGGTTTTCGATGATGGCTTCGATGACGAGGTCGGCCTCGGCCACGCCGGCGCCGTCCAGGTCGGACTTCAGCCGTGCCGCCACCGCCGGGCGTTTGCTCTCGTCCTTGACCTTCTTCTCGAACAGGGCCTGCGCGCGCTGCAGGGCGCCGTCGATGAAGCGCTGCTCGCGGTCCTGCAACGTCACCTCGAAGCCCTTGTAGGCGGCGAACGCGGCGATGTCGCCGCCCATCACGCCGGCACCGACCACGTGCACGCGGGCGATGCCGGACTCGCCCTTGCCCAGCGCCTTCAGCCGCTCGGTCAGGAAGAAGATGCGGATCAGGTTGCGCGCGGTCGGGGTGCCGGCCAGCTTCACCACCGCGCGACGCTCGGCGTCGAGGCGCGCGCGGATACCTGCGCCGCCGCTGCGCTCCCAGGTCGAGATCAGCGCATAGGGCGCCGGATAGAACGCCTTCGGTGCCTTGCGCGCGACCTGCTTGGCCATCTGCGGCGCCAGCAGCTTGCGCGCGGGAAGGGTGTTGGTCAGCCAGCCCAGCGCGCGCTGCTTGAACGGACGCACCGTGCCCCTCAGCGCCAGCGTGGCGGCGGCGTCGATCAGCTGCGCCGGTTCCACCACCTTGTCCACCAGTCCGATCCCGCGCGCAGCCTTGGCCGACAACGCGCGTCCGGTCAGCATCATGTCCATAGCGGCCGGCGCGCCGACCAGCCGCGGCAGGCGGGCGCTGCCGCCCCAGCCGGGGAAGATACCCAGCTGCACTTCCGGCAGGCCGATGCGGGTGGAAGCGTCGCTGCTGGCCACGCGGTAGCGGCAGGCCAGCGAGATCTCGGTGCCGCCCCCCATGCAGAAGCCGTGGATGGCGGCGACGGTGGGACAGGGCAGGGTGGCCAGCGTCTGGAACACGTCCTGGCCGCGGCGGATGGCGTCGTTGACGGTACCGCGGCGATCGAACTCCTGGAACTCCTTGAGGTCGGCGCCGGCAATGAAGCCGCTCGCCTTGCCGGAGGCGATCACCAGCGCCTTGGGCGGTTCGATGGCGATGCGTTCCAGCGCATCGCCCAGCTCGATCAGGGCATCCTGCGAGAATGCGTTGACCGGTGCGTCGGCGCGGTCGAACCACAGCACCAGCACGCCGTCGTCGCGGCGCTGCGGCTTCCAGTGGCGAAGGCGGAGTCCGTCGAAACCGTTGGCGGAGGAGTCGGCCATGGGCGTGCCATCCGTGTGTCAGCAGGGAAGCAGCTATCGTAGCCCGCGAAAACTTGAATACTTGTCTAAATGCCTGCAAGTCCGGGGCAGGGCCGCGGAACTTCCGCGGCGGATCGCTGTCATAACGCCCGGAGGCGACCGGGCCCAACCATGAGGCCACGGCGCAGATGACGGAGGATCGGGTGTCGCAAGCGCTGGATCAGGACCTGGTGGCCCGCGTGCAGCGCGGCGATGCCGCAGCCTTCGATCTGCTGGTGCGCAAGTACCAGCATCGCGTGGCCGCGGTGATCTCCCGCTACGTGCATGACTGGGCGGAGGTGCAGGACGTGGCCCAGGACACCTTCATCCGTGCCTACCGCGCCATCGGCGGTTTCCGTGGCGATGCCCAGTTCCCCACCTGGCTGCACCGGATCGCGGTGAACACCGCCAAGAACCATCTCGCATCGCATGGCCGCCGGCCGCCGGGCGAGGACATCGAGATCGAGGATGCCGAGCAGTTCGAATCCGGCCTGCGCCTGCGCGACAACGACACCCCCGAACGCGAGCTGATGCGCCAGCAACTGGAACAAACGGTGCTGGCCGCGGTCGAAGCCCTGCCGCAGGACCTGCGCGATGCGATCACCCTCCGCGAGGTGGAAGGCATGAGTTACGAGGAGATCGCCGAACGCATGGGCTGCCCGATCGGCACGGTGCGCTCGCGCATCTTCCGCGCCCGCGAGGCCATTGACGCCCGCATGCGCCCCCTGCTGGACCAGGATGAACTCCCGAAGCGTTCGCACGCCTCATGACGCCCATGAATACCGATACCGACCGCCATTGCATCGACCTCACCCAGCTCAGCAGCCGCGAACAGCTGTCCGCGCTGATGGACGGCGCGCTGCCGGAGGACCAGACCCGCTTCCTGCTGCGCCGCCTGCAGCACGATGACGAGCTGGCCGGCAACTGGGAGCGCTGGCGCATCGCCAGCGACGTGATGCGCGGCATGGCGCCAGCCCGACGCCTGCCGGGCGATTTCGCTTCCCGTGTTTCCTTGGCGCTGCATGGCGGCGAGGTGGCGGCGGAACCGGCCGCCGCGACGTCCAGGCCGGCATGGCTGCGACGCGGCGCCGGCATGGGGGCGCTCGCCGCCGCGCTGGCGGTGGTGGCGCTGATGGGGCGGCCTGCGCTGGAGGACGATGCGTCGCCCGCCGCACCTGCGCAGGTGGCCGCGACGACTCCGGCCGCGCCGCTGCATGGGCAGCCGGCACCGTCGCAGCCTGCGCCGCAGTTGCCGACGGCCCCTGCCGGCGGGTCGGACATGCTGGCTGCTGCTTCGATGGCGGCCGCTGCCACTGCGTCCGTCAAGCCGGCGCGGCGCAGCAGGCCGGCTGCCGCTGTCGCGGCCACCGTGACCGCAGTCGAGGCCAGCGCGCAGATCGCCGCGCTCACTCCGGCGACGCCCGATGTCGCCGCCCCGGAATTCCGCGGCCTGCCGGAGGCCGAAATCGTCACCCGGCCGTGGCCGCGTTCGATCCTCCCGCAGTACGCCGGCAGCGGCGGCCTTGCGGTGGGCTTCGGCGACCACCCGCGGCGTGCCGACAATCCGTTCGCCCCGCCGGTCTTCGGCGCGCCGCCGAAGCTGCTTTCCGGCGAGGCGGCCTCCACGCAAGCGGCCGCCGGCGCCGATGCGCAGGGCCAGCCGCAGCCCTGACCGTGCAGCCCCGTGGCGCGCCCGGCGCCACGCCCCCTGTTTCCGATCCACGCGAAGAGGACTCCCTTGTCATGCCCGCGATCAAGCTCGCTACCCTGCGTCCCCTGCTGTTGACCACCGCGCTGGCGGTGGCCGGCGTCGGTGCCTGCAGTGGTCAGAACGCCGCCAATGCCCAAACGCCGCTGGCGACGCCGGCCACCGCGCCGGCCCCCGAGCTGGTGGCCGGCCTGCCGGATTTCACCCGGCTGGTGGACCAGGTAGGGCCGGCGGTGGTCAGCGTGCAGGCGGAGATCGGCGGCCGGGTGCAGGCGGCGCAGGCGCGGCGGACGCCGCAGATGCCGGAAGACGGGGAGGAAGGCGACGAGCAGATCCCCGAGTTCTTCCGCCGCTTCTTCGGCCCCGGCATGACTCCGATGCCCGGCATGCCCGGCATGCCCGGCGCGCGTCCGCGCGGCACCTCGCTGGGCACCGGCTTCATCATTTCGGCCGACGGCTACCTGCTCACCAACCATCACGTGGTCGATGGCGCCCACACCGTGCGCATCAAGCTGTCCGACCGTCGCGAGTTCACCGCCAAGGTGGTGGGCAGCGACCCGCAGTCGGACGTGGCGCTGCTGAAGATCGACGCCAAGGGCCTGCCGGTGATGCGCATCGGGAATTCCGATGCGCTCAAGCCCGGCCAGTGGGTGGTGGCGATCGGTTCGCCATTCGGCCTCGACCATTCGGTCACTGCCGGCATCGTCAGCGCGGTCGGCCGTGCCAACCCCGGTGCCGACCAGCGCTACGTGCCCTTCATCCAGACCGACGTGGCGATCAACCGCGGCAATTCCGGCGGCCCGCTGCTGGACACCCGTGGGCAGGTGGTCGGCATCAACTCGCAGATCTTCAGCAATTCCGGCGGTTACATGGGCGTGAGCTTCGCCATTCCCATCGACGTGGCGATGAACGCGGTGCAGCAGCTCAAGGCCACCGGCAAGGTGACGCGCGGGCAGCTGGGCGTGCAGATCCAGGGCATGGACCGGGATGCCGCCGGCGCGCTGGGGCTGCCCGATGCCAACGGCGCGCTGGTGGCGACGATCGAGCCGGGCAGCGCCGCGGAACGTGCCGGCCTGCAGCGCCAGGACGTGATCCGCAGCGTCAACGGCCAGCGCGTCTACGAATCCAGCGACCTGCCGCCGATCATCGGGGCTATGGCACCTGGAAGCCGGGTCACGCTGGAGGTGATCCGCGATGGCAAGCCGCGCACCCTGATCGCGACCCTGGGTGCGCTCGATGAAAGCGTCGCCGCTGCCGGCGGCGGAACGGGCGGTAGCCAGAAGCCCGCAGCCCCCGCGCAGGCCAACCCGCTGGGCATCATCGGCCAGGAATTGACCGCACAGCAGCGCAGCGGCATGGGCCTGCAGCCGAAGGAGGGCGTGCTGATCGCCCGCGTCGAGGGCCCGGCCGCGCGGGAAGCGGGCCTGCAGCGCGGCGACGTGGTGCTGGCGGTGGGCCGCCACGACGTCGGCAGCGTGGATGCGCTCAACGCCCAGCTGCGCGCCGTCGGCGCCGACAAACCGGTGATGCTGCTGGTGCGGCGTGGTGGCGGCACCCGCTACGTCACGGTGACCCCGGTCGAGCGCTGATCCCCGTAGGCCGGCGCCCGGTCGTGATCGCGGCCGGGCGCGTTGCCGCCCGGGCAGGGCTGCACTCGGGCCTGTGCGATAATGCACGGCTGTCTTTCCCACAGGCCGCGATCCCGCGGCCGTTGCCGCACTCAGCCGACGCCCCCCATGCAGCACGATTCGATGCGGTTCATCCGCAACTTCTCCATCATCGCCCACGTCGACCACGGCAAGTCGACCCTCGCCGATCGCATCATCCAGCTGTGCGGCGGCCTGCAGGCGCGCGAGATGGAAGCGCAGGTACTCGATTCCAACCCGATCGAGCGCGAACGCGGCATCACCATCAAGGCGCAGTCGGTCTCGTTGCCGTACACCGCGAAGGATGGCAATACCTACTTCCTGAACTTCATCGATACCCCTGGCCACGTCGACTTCAGCTACGAGGTCAGCCGCTCGCTGGCCGCCTGCGAAGGCGCGCTGCTGGTGGTCGACGCGGCGCAGGGCGTGGAGGCGCAGTCGGTGGCCAACTGCTACACCGCGGTGGAGCAGGGGCTGGAGGTGGTGCCGGTCCTCAACAAGATCGACCTGCCGACCGCCGACATCGACAAGGTCAAGGAGGAGATCGAGGCCGTCATCGGCATCGATGCGTCCGACGCGGTCGCCATCAGTGCCAAGACCGGGCTCAACGTCGGCGACGTGCTGGAGGCCATCGTCCAGCGCATCCCGCCGCCACAGCCGCGCGACACCGACAAGCTGCAGGCGCTGATCATCGACTCGTGGTTCGACAACTACCTGGGCGTGGTCTCGCTGGTGCGGGTCATGCAAGGCGAGCTGAAGTCCGGCGACAAGATGCTGGTGATGAGCACCGGCCGCACCCACCAGGTCGACGCGGTCGGCGTGTTCACCCCGAAGCGCAAGGTGCTGCCGGTGCTGCGCGCGGGTGAAGTGGGCTGGATCACCGCCTCGATCAAGGACGTGCACGGCGCGCCGGTGGGCGACACCCTGACCCTTGCCGGCGACCCGGCGCCGAAGCCGCTTCCCGGCTTCCAGGAAATGCAGCCGCGGGTGTTCGCCGGCCTGTTCCCGGTCGATGCCGAGGACTACCCGGCGCTGCGCGAAGCGCTGGACAAGCTGCGCCTGAACGACGCCGCGCTGCGCTTCGAGCCGGAAAGCTCGGAGGCGATGGGCTTCGGCTTCCGCTGCGGCTTCCTCGGCATGCTGCACATGGAGATCGTGCAGGAGCGGCTGGAGCGCGAGTACGACCTCAACCTCATCAGCACCGCGCCGACGGTGATCTACGAGGTGCTCAAGACCGACGGCACCGTCGTGCCGATGGACAACCCGGCCAAGCTGCCGCCGATCAACCAGGTGCAGGAGATCCGCGAGCCGATCATCCGCGCCAACATCCTCACCCCCGAAGCCTACATCGGCAACATCATCAAGCTGTGCGAGGAAAAGCGCGGCGTGCAGATCGGCATCACCTACATGGCCAGCCAGGTGCAGATCAGCTACGAGCTGCCGATGGCCGAGGTGGTGCTGGATTTCTTCGACAAGCTGAAGTCGGTCAGCCGCGGCTACGCCTCGCTGGACTATCACTTCCTGCGCTTCGACGCCGGCCCGTTCGTGCGCGTGGACACGCTGATCAACGGCGACCGCGTCGACGCGCTGTCGATCATCGTCCACCGCAGCCACGCCGACCGCCGTGGCCGCGAGCTGACCGAGAAGATGAAGGACCTGATCCCGCGGCAGATGTTCGACGTGGCCATCCAGGCCGCGATCGGCGCCCAGATCATCGCCCGCACCACGGTCAAGGCGCTGCGCAAGAACGTGTTGGCCAAGTGCTACGGTGGCGACGCGACGCGCAAGAAGAAGCTGCTGGAGAAGCAGAAGGAAGGCAAGAAGCGGATGAAGCAGGTCGGGCGGGTGGAAATCCCGCAGGAGGCCTTCCTCGCCGTGTTGCAGGTCGACAGCAAGTAAGGCATTGGCCCTGGAGAACATCGCATGATGGTGTGGTTCGAAACGATCCTGGTCACCCTGACCCTGCTGACCGGCCTGGTCTGGCTGCTGGACAAGCTGTTCCTGGCCAAGCGCCGCGCCGCCGCGGCCGGACCGCTGGACGAGGTGAAGGAACCGCTTCTGGTCGATTACTCCAAGGCGTTCTTTCCGGTGCTGGCGCTGGTGCTGGGGCTGCGCAGCTTCGTCGCCGAGCCGTTCCGGATCCCCTCCAGCTCGATGATGCCGACCCTGCTGATCGGCGATTTCATCCTGGTCAACAAGTTCAGCTATGGCCTGCGCTGGCCGATCAGCAACAAGAAGTTCGTCGAACTGGGCGAGCCGGCGCGTGGCGACGTGGTGGTGTTCCGGCCGCCGCACCATCCGCGCGAGGACTGGATCAAGCGCGTGATCGGCGTGCCGGGCGATGTCATCGGCTACCACGACCACAAGATCAGCGTGAACGGGCAGGTGCTGCCATACCGGGTGGAAGGGATCTACACCGGGGTCGGCCAGGGCGCCGGCGAAACCGGGGACAGCAAGCTGACCGAGGGCATGCCCGGGCGCCCGCATTTCGTGCTGGAAGGCGAGTTCAGCGTCGCCGATGGTGACTGGACGGTCCCGGCGGGGCATTATTTCGTCATGGGCGACAACCGCGGCAACAGCGAGGACAGCCGGTTCTGGGGGTTCCTGCCGGAAACCAACCTGCGCGGGAAGGCGTTCATGGTGTGGATGAACTTCGACGCCAGCGCGGATCACTGGGTGGACGTTTCCCGTATCGGAACACGTATTCCTTGATCGACGCCTGGCCATCAGGGGCATGGCCGTTCAACCAAGAGGGGATGCACGAATGAAGCAGAAACAGCGCGGAATAACGATGCTGGGGTTCCTGATGGTGCTGTGCCTTGTGATCTTCTTCGCTTTTTGCGCGATGAAGATCGTGCCCATGTACATCGAGTTTTACTCGGTGAAGCAGGCGCTCAAGGGGCTGGCCGAAGACCAGTCCCTGGCTGGCGCGAGCAAGGAGAAGATCCGCGAGATGTACCTGCGCCGGCTCGAGATGAGCTACGCCGACAACGTCAAGAAGATGGACGCGATGAAGTTCGAGTCCGGCGACGGCGGGGTGAAGATGGTGGTGGACTACGAGCGTCGCGAGTCGCTGCTTGCCAACCTCGACGTGGTCGGCAAGTTCCACGCCGAGCAGGTGCTGACGCGTGGCACCAGCGGCGAGTGATCGCACGCCGTCGGCGTTCGCCGGCCATGTGTTCGCGGACCCCGCGCTGCTGGCGCAGGCGCTGACCCACCGCAGCGCGGGCAGTCCGAACAACGAGCGGTTGGAATTCCTCGGCGACGCACTGGTCAACCAGTTCGTCGCCGAGGCGCTTTACCGGCACTGGTCGAAGGCCGACGAGGGCGCGCTGACCCGCGCCCGGGCCGAACTGGTGCGGGAATCCGCGCTGGCGGGCATCGCCCGCCGGCTGGATATCGGGCCGCGGCTGGTGATGGGGCCGGGCGAAATGAAGACCGGCGGCCATCGCCGCGATTCCATCCTGGCCGACGCGGTCGAGGCCATCGTCGCCGCGATCTACCTGGACGCCGGTTTCGACGCCTGCCGGGCGACGGTGCTGCCCTGGTTCGCGCCCCTCATCGACGCCCTGCCGCCGCCCAACAAGGTCGGCAAGGACGCCAAGACCCGCCTGCAGGAATGGCTGCAGGGGCGGCAGCACCCGCTGCCGGTCTATGCGCTGCTGCATGAGGGCGGCGAGGACCACGCACGGATCTTCAGCGTCAGCTGCACCCTTGCCAGCCCGGCCCTGCGCACCGAAGGGGAGGGAAGCTCGCGGCGCGCCGCCGAGCAGGTTGCCGCGGGCGCGATGCTGGAACTCCTCGAGTCCTGCTGACCCCAGCTGCACGGCCCTCGTCCGGGAATCTGCGGCAATTGAAGCGGCGGACCGGGCCGCGCTCTACAATCCGCGCATGAATCCCACATCCCGCAGCGGCGCGGTGGCCGTCATCGGCCGCCCCAACGTCGGCAAATCCACCCTGGTCAATGCGCTGGTCGGCGCCAAGATCAGCATCACCTCCAACCGTCCGCAGACCACCCGGCACCGCCTGCTGGGCATCGCCACCTTCCCCGGCGGCCAGCTGCAGCTGGTGGACACGCCCGGCATCCACGGCGAGCAGGGCAAGCGCTCCGGCAAGGCGATGAACCGGATGATGAACCGCGCCGCCCGCGGCGCGCTGGAAGGCGTTGACGCCGCGCTGCTGGTGATCGAGGCCGGGCGCTGGGACCACGAGGACGGACTGGCCTTCGACGCACTGCGCGAGGCCGGCCTGCCGGTGGTGCTGGTGGTCAACCAGGTCGACAAGCAGAAGGACAAGACCGCGCTGCTGCCGTTCATCGCCAAGGTGACGGAAGGGCGCGAATTCGCCGCGGTGCATCCGTTGTCGGCGCTCAAGCGCAGCGGGCTGGAGCCGCTGGTCGCCACCCTGCTCGGGCTGATGCCGGAGGGCGAGCCGGCATTCGGCGAGGACGAGATCACCGACAAGAGCCAGCGCTTCCTCGCCGGCGAGCTGGTGCGCGAGCAGCTGATGCGTCGGCTCGGCGAGGAACTGCCGTATTCCACCACGGTGGAAGTGGAGCGGTTCGAGGAAGAACCCTCGCCCAAGACCGGCGTGATGTACCGCATCGATGCGGTGATCTGGGTCGAGCGCGAGGGCCAGAAGGCCATCGTGATTGGCAAGGGCGGCGAGCGCCTGCGCGACATCGGCAAGCATGCCCGCGAGCAGATGGAGCGGCTGTTCGACGCCAAGGTGTTCCTGCAGACCTGGGTGCGGGTGCGCGAAGGCTGGAGCGACGACGAAGCCGCACTGCGCGCGCTGGGCTACCACGACTAGGCGCTCCGCCTCCCGGTGCGCGCGGCTTCAGCCGGGGCGTACTGCTCGCGGCTGGCCGCAGCGCGCACCGGAGGGACGGCCGCGGTCGGGGTCACTCCTACAATAGGTGCATGCGCTACGCCGCCGAAGCCGCCTTCGTCCTGCATGCCCGCCCGTGGCGGGAAACCAGCCTGCTGGTCGAAGTCCTGAGTGCGGAGCACGGCCGCATCGGGCTGGTGGCGCGGGGGGTGTCGGGGCCGAAGAAGCATGTGCTGCGGGCGGCGTTGCAGCCACTGCAGTCGATCCGTTTCGATGCCGTGCAGAAGGGCGAACTGGCGCAGCTGGCCACTGCCGAGGCGGTGGACGCCGCGCCGCTGCTGCAGGGCGATGCCGCGCTGGCGGCGTTCTACGTCAACGAACTGTGCCTGCGCCTGGCGCCGCGGCATGTGCCGCAGCCGGAACTGCACGCGGGCTATGCGCAGGTGCGCGAGCGCCTGCGTGGCGGCGAACCGCTGGCGTGGACGCTGCGCCGGTTCGAGCGCGACCTGCTGGAGGCGCTTGGGGTGGGGTTGGCGTTCGGGCTGGACGGTGACGGCGGCGACATCGATCCTGCCGCACGCTACCGGCTGGATCCCGAGGAAGGGCCGCGCCGCCTGCGCAGCGAGCGCGCAGGCGAACGCCGCGATACTGCGACTGGTCGCGCGCTGCTGGCGCTGGCGGCGGACCTGCAGCCAGGAAGCGAGGACCTGGCCAGCCTGCGCCTGCCGCTGCGGACGGTGCTGCTGCACCATCTCGGTGGTCGCGGGCTGAAGTCGTGGGAAATGCTGGGCGAGCTGGGACGGTTGGGCGCGCCGAAGGAGATCGGCGCGTCCTGACCGCGCCGGCTCAGCGGTGCAGCTCGCCAGCTGCTTCCGGCTGGTAGCGGATCGACAGTACGTGCAGGCGGGCGCTGCGGCCACCCGGCATCGGCCAATCGATGCTGTCGCCCACCCGCAGGCCCAGCAGGGCGCTGCCCACCGGGGCGAGGATCGATACCTTGTCGCTGCTGCCATCGGCATCGCGTGGATACACAAGGGTCAGCTCGTACTCGTGCGCTTGCTCCTGGTCGTCGATCACCTTCACCAGGGCGGTGGAATTCATGGTGATGACGTCGTCGGGCATCTCGCCGGGCTCGACCAGCTCGGCACGCTCCAGCTCCTCGCGCAGCGGTGCGGTGTTCAGGCTGCGGTACTGCGGACGGTCCAGCAGGTCCTCGATGCGCTCCACGTCCACGCGGGACAGCAGCAGGGCGGGACGTTGGGTGGCGGTGCTCATGTTGGCAAAGGCTCCTGCAAAGCAATGCGGGCGGCGCGGCTGGCGCGTCGCCCGCGGATATCTTGGAATTTGGGGGAACATTAGCCGCGATTCAACGGCCCGGCAACCTTTCAGGGAAACAGGAAGCCGGCCACGACCCGCCGGCCTTCGCCGGCCAGCACCGTGTAGGTCCGCGCGGCCGCAGCGTTGGACATGACCTCGATGCCGACGCCGCGCTGCAGGCAGGTAGCCAGGGCCGCCGCCGGTGGGAACACCTGGCGGGCACCAGTGCCCAGCAGCAGCAGTTCGGGGGCCAGCGCGAGCAGCGGCTCCAGGTCGGTGGGCGCGATCGCAGACGCATCGCGCACCGGCCAGTCCTCGACCAGCACCTCCGGGGCGACGATGAAACTGGCTGTCATCCGCCGCTCGTTGACCAGCGCACTGCCGCCATCGGCACCGCGCAGGAAATACTGGTAGTCCGGGCGTTCGAGGTTCAGCTGCATCGGTCGAGGTCTGCTGCAGTCAGCCGCGGGGCAGGACGATCTGCCGCTTGTCCCTGCTCGGGCGATAGAGCACCGCGGTGTGGCCGATCCGCTGCACCAGCGCGGCATCGGCGCGCTCGGCCAGGCTGGTGATCATGGCGTCCCGCGCCTCCCGGTCCTCGCCTGCGACCTTCACCTTGATCAGCTCATGGTGTTCCAGGGCCAGTTCGACCTCCGCCACCAGTGCCTCGGTGATGCCCTTGCCGCCCACCTGGAGCATCGCCTTGAGGTCGTGCGCCTGGCCGCGCAGGAAGCGGATCTGGGCGTTGGTCAGGGCAATCGGCATGCGGCACGCAGCGGAATAAAAGGAGGGAGCGCAGGGTATCATGCGGAGGATGGGGGCCGCCCGCGGGCGGCTCCATTCCCCCACGACCCTCCCGCCCCCCGGGAGGGGGACGACAGGCATGGCGACCCGCAGCAAATCCAGCCAGCGCTGGCTCAAGGAACACTTCTCCGACCCCTTCGTGAAGAAGGCGCAGGCCGAGGGCATGCGCTCGCGTGCCGCCTACAAGCTCGAAGAACTGGTGGAGCGCGACCGCCTGCTCAAGCCCGGCATGGTGGTGGTGGACCTCGGTGCGGCGCCCGGCGGCTGGTCGCAATGGGTGCGCCAGGAACTGGACCGGCTGGACGTGAACCGTCCCGGGCGGGTCATCGCCAGCGACATCCTGGAGATGCCCTCGCTGGCCGGGGTGGACTTCCTTCATGGCGATTTCAGGGAAGATGCGGTTCTATCGCAGCTGCTGCAGATGCTGAACGGTGAACAGGTCGACCTTGTCTTGTCCGACATGGCCCCCAATAAGAGCGGTATGACGGCGGTGGACCAGCCGCGCGCGATGCACCTGGCGGAACTGGCCATGGACTTCGCCGATGGCCAGCTCCGTACCGGCGGCACGTTCCTGATCAAGCTGTTCCAGGGAACGGGATTCGATGATTACGTGCGGGAACTGCGGCGGCGTTACGCCAAGGTGGTGATCCGCAAGCCGGCGGCCTCGCGCAACCGTTCGCCGGAGGTATACGCACTGGCCACCGGCAAGCTGGCACAGATCAAGTGATGTTCCACAACGACGTGACGCGGAAGGACTGCCAAGGGCCGACATGAACGATCTCGCGAAAAACCTGCTGCTCTGGGTGGTGGTCGCCGCCGTGCTGATGGTGGTGTTCCAGAGCTTTTCGCCGAAGCTGGCCGCCAGCCAGGACGTGGTCTATTCGCAGTTCGTCCAGGACGTGGAGAACGACCGCATCAAGAAGGTCGACATCTCCAGCAACGAGCGCAGCATCACCTTCGAGCGCGCCGACGGCAGCACCGGCACCACCACCGCGCCGGTGCGCGACAAGGACCTGATCAACGACCTGATCCAGCACAAGGTCGAGATCAAGCAGGCGCCGCCGGATTCCGGCATCTCGTTCTGGTCGCTGGTGCTGAACTTCCTGCCGGTGCTGCTGATCATCGGCTTCTGGCTGTTCATGATGCGCCAGATGCAGGGCGGTGGCGGCGGCAAGGGCGCGATGTCGTTCGGTCGTTCGCGCGCCAAGCTGCTGTCCGACGACCAGGTCAAGGTCACCTTCGCCGACGTCGCCGGTTGCGACGAGGCCAAGGAAGACGTGGCCGAGCTGGTCGAGTTCCTGCGCGACCCGTCGCGCTTCCAGAAGCTGGGCGGCAAGATCCCGCGCGGCGTGCTGATGGTCGGCCCGCCCGGCACCGGCAAGACGCTGCTGGCCAAGGCCATTGCCGGCGAGGCCAAGGTGCCGTTCTTCTCGATCTCCGGCTCCGATTTCGTGGAGATGTTCGTCGGCGTGGGCGCCAGCCGCGTGCGCGACATGTTCGAGCAGGCCAAGAAGCACGCGCCCTGCATCATCTTCATCGACGAGATCGACGCGGTCGGCCGCCATCGCGGTGCCGGCCTCGGCGGCGGCCACGACGAGCGCGAGCAGACCCTCAACCAGCTGCTGGTGGAGATGGACGGCTTCGAGGGCGGCGAGGGCGTGATCGTGATCGCCGCGACCAACCGCCCGGACGTGCTCGACCCGGCGCTGCTGCGTCCCGGTCGCTTCGACCGCCAGGTGGTGGTGGGCCTGCCCGACGTGAAGGGCCGCGAGCAGATCCTCAAGGTGCACATGCGCAAGCTGCCGCTGGCGGACGACGTGGTGCCGATGACCATCGCCCGCGGCACGCCCGGCTTCTCCGGCGCGGATCTCGCCAACCTGTGCAACGAGGCGGCGCTGTTCGCCGCCCGCGAGAACGCCAAGGAAGTGCGCATGGAGCACTTCGACAAGGCACGCGACAAGATCCTGATGGGTGCCGAACGCCGTTCGATGGCGATGAGCGAGCAGGAGAAGACCCTCACCGCCTACCACGAGGCGGGCCATGCCATCGTCGGCCGGCTGGTGCCGGAGCACGACCCGGTCTACAAGGTCACCATCATCCCGCGCGGCCGCGCGCTGGGCGTGACCATGTACCTGCCGGAAGGCGACAAGTACAGTTACAACAAGATCGCGATCGAGTCGCAGCTGGCCTCGCTGTACGGCGGCCGCGTCGCCGAGGAGCTGATCTTCGGCGCAGACAAGGTGACCACCGGTGCGTCCAACGACATCGAGCGCGCCACCAAGATGGCCCGCAACATGGTGACCAAGTGGGGCCTGTCCGAACTCGGCCCGATCACCTTCGGCGAGGAGGAGGACGAGGTGTTCCTCGGCCGCAGCGTGACCCAACACAAGAACGTGTCCGACGACACCGCGCGCCGGATCGACGACGTGGTGCGTGGCATCCTCGATCGTGCCTACGCGCGCACGACGCAGCTGCTGAACGAGAATATCGACAAGCTGCACGTGATGGCCAAGGCGCTGCTGGAGTACGAGACCATCGACGTGCCGCAGATCGACGCGATCATGGACGGCCGCGAAGTGCCGCCGCCGATGGGCTGGAGCAAGCCGGGCAGCAAGCCCGGCGGCGACGCCGCGCCGCCGGCCGCGCCCATTGGCGGCCCGGTGGTGCAGGGCTGAGCGATGCTTGCCGCAGGATGACGAAAAGGCCAGAGTTCGCTCTGGCCTTTTTCGTTGGCGGATCCCGATGTTCGACACCTCGCCCCAGCTCGACTGCAACGGCCGCGTCCTGCGGCTGGACCGCCCGCGGGTGATGGGCATCGTCAACATCACCCCCGATTCGTTCTCCGACGGCGGCGCGCATTTCGACGCAGGCGCCGCCATCGCCCACGGCCTGCGGCTGGCGGAGGAGGGCGCCGACATCCTCGATGTCGGCGGCGAATCCACCCGCCCGGGGTCGCAGGAAGTGACCGTGGAGGAGGAGCTGCGCCGCGTCGTCCCGGTGATCGAAGGGTTGGCGCGGGAAACCACGCTGCCGATCAGCATCGACACCAGCAAGCCCGAAGTGATGCGCGCGGCGGTCGCAGCCGGCGCCGGCATGCTCAACGATGTGTACGGCCTGCGCCGCGAGGGTGCACTCGATGCGGCCGCGGAACTGGCGATGCCGGTGGTGCTGATGCACATGCTGGGCGAGCCGCGCTCGATGCAGGCGGCGCCGGAGTATGACGATGTGGTCGGCGAGGTGCACCGATTCCTGGCCGAACGGATGTTTGCCGCAGAGATGGCGGGCATCGCGAGGAAGAACATCGTGGTCGATCCCGGCTTCGGGTTCGGCAAAACCACCGTGCACAACCTGCAGCTGCTCGCGCAGCTCCGGCGATTCACCGAGCTGGGCGTGCCGGTGCTGGCCGGGTTGTCGCGCAAACGGAGCATCGGTGAGCTGACCGGTCGCAGCGAACCGCGCGAGCGCGTGGCGGGCTCGGTGGCCGCGCACCTGGTGGCCGCACAGCAGGGCGCGGCGCTGCTGCGGGTCCACGACGTGGCCGCGACGGTGGACGCGCTGAAGGTGTGGAATGCCGTCGCTGCCGTGCCGCAGCCGCGCAGTGCCGCGGAACGGCCGGAGATTGTCTGGCCGGAATAACCGGGACCGCGCCGGGTTAAAGTGCGCCGTCCAACCGGAGCGCGCGCATGACCGCCAGTACCCCGCTGCTGATCACCTTTGGCCTCTACCTCCTTGCGATGGTGGGGATCGGATTGGCGGCCTGGCGCTCCACCCGCAACCTCGACGACTACATCCTCGGCGGACGCTCGCTGGGCGGCTACGTCACCGCGCTGTCCGCCGGTGCCTCCGACATGAGCGGCTGGCTGCTGATGGGCCTGCCCGGCGCGCTCTACCTGACCGGCGTGAGCGAGGCGTGGATCGCCATCGGCCTGTGCATCGGCGCGTGGTGCAACTGGCGCTTCGTGGCCGGCCCGCTGCGGGTCTATACCGAGCGCACCGACAACGCCCTGACCCTGCCGGACTACTTCACCACGCGCTTCTCCAGCGATGGTTCCGCCGCCAACGGCCGGCTGCTGCGGGTCGTGTCTGCGCTGGTGATCTTGGTGTTCTTCGCGATCTACTGCGCCAGCGGCATCGTGGCCGGCGCGCGCCTGTTCGAGAGCGTGTTCGGATTGCCGTACGCGCAGGCGCTGTGGTGGGGCGCGGCGGCAACGATCCTGTACACCCTGATCGGCGGTTTCCTCGCGGTCAGCTGGACCGACACGGTGCAGGCCACCCTGATGATCTTCGCCCTGTTGCTGACGCCGGTCATCGTGATCCTCAGCGTGGGCGGTCCCGGCGAGACGCTGCGGGTGATCGAGCAGGTCGATCCTGCGCGACTGCAGTGGATCGGCGGTGGTGGTCTGGTCGCGGTGGTGTCGGCGCTGGCGTGGGGGCTGGGCTATTTCGGCCAGCCGCATATCCTGGCCCGCTTCATGGCGGCCGATTCGCTGGCCGTGATCCCGCAGGCGCGGCGGATCGGCATGACCTGGATGGTGCTGTGCCTGCTGGGCGCGGTTGCGGTGGGGCTGGCGGGTATCGCCTGGGCCACCCAGCACCCGCAGCAGGCGGTCGCGCTGGGCGAAAACCCCGAGCGTGTCTTCATCGTGCTGGCCGAAGCGCTGTTCAACCCGTGGGTGGCCGGCGTGCTGCTCTCGGCGATCCTGGCCGCGGTGATGAGCACGCTCAGCTGCCAGCTGCTGGTCTGCTCCAGCGCGCTGACCGAGGACTTCTACCACGGCTTCTTCCGGCCGCACGCGGGCGAGCGCGAGCTGGTCTGGGTGGGCCGCGCCACCGTGTTGGCAGTGGCGCTGCTGGCGATCTGGATCGCACGCGACCCGGACAGTCGCGTGCTTGGCCTGGTCAGCTACGCCTGGGCCGGCTTCGGCGCGGCGTTCGGGCCGGTGGTGCTGTTCTCGCTGTTCTGGGCGCGGATGACCGGGATCGGCGCACTGGCCGGAATGCTGGCTGGCGCGCTGACCGTGGTGCTGTGGAAGCACACCGGCAGCACGCTCTACGAAATGGTGCCGGGGTTCATCGCCGCGAGTATCGCGATCATTGCCGGCAGCCTGCTGTCGCGCGCGCCGCCGGCCGCGGTGCAGGCGCGCCATGCGCAGGTCCAGGCCAGCCTGCGCGAAAGCGGCTACTGAACCCGATGGGGCTGGACCCGCGCCCGCGCGCGATCGCGTTGATGGGCCCGACCGCGTCGGGCAAGAGCGCGTATGCCATCGAGCTCGCGCGGCGTCTCGGCGGCGAGATCGTCAGCGTCGATTCGGCGCTGGTCTATCGTCGCCTCGACATCGGTGCGGCCAAGCCCACCCGCAAAGAGCAGGCGCTGGTGCCGCACCACCTGATCGACCTGCGCGAGCCGTGGCAACCGTATTCGGCGGCGGAGTTTGCCGCGGATGCGAAACGCGCCATCGACGGAATTGTCGCGCGTGGCCGGCTGCCGATCCTGGCGGGTGGCACCGGTCTGTATTTCCACGCGTTGCTGGATGGCCTGTCCGACATGCCGGCAGCCGATCCGGTGCTGCGCGCCGCGCTTGCGGAGGAGGCCGGCGTGCGCGGCTGGGCCGCGCTGCATGCCGACTTGGCGCAGGTCGATCCCGTGGCCGCTGCGCGCATCCACGCCACCGACGCCCAGCGCATCCAGCGCGCGCTGGAGGTGTACCGGCTCAGCGGGCGCAGCATCAGCAACTGGCAGCGCACGGCCTCCGGCCAGCGCCTGCCGCTGTGCACGCTGAAGCTGGTGTTGGCGCCGCCGCACCGCGCCGACCTGCATGCCCGCATCGAGGCCCGTTTCGACGCGATGCTGGCCGAGGGCTTCCTCGATGAGGTGCGCGCGCTGCGCGTGCTGCCGGAACTTGCCGCGCATCCGCAGCCGCTGGACCTGCCGGCGTTGCGCGCGGTGGGCTACCGGCAAGCCTGGGAGTATCTGGACGGCGCGTCGTCGCGGTCCGGGTTCCGCGAGCGCGCCATCGCCGCCACTCGCCAGCTCGCCAAGCGCCAGTTCACCTGGCTGCGCGGTGAGCTGGATGCGCGCTGGTTCGACCCGGCGTTGCAACGCGATGCGCTGGACGCGGCGGTGGACAGGTTCCTGGGTCGTTCCTGCGTGGCGTAGGCACGCGCGTACGCCCGCGCCATGGGGCAAGGACTCCGCCGTTCCCCCGGAGCTGACTCCTGCGTTAACATCGGGGTGCACCCGCCGCGATGGACGGGTGCGGGGCGGGGATCGCCGCAGGCGTCGGCCCACGACAACAACAAACAACAACGCACGACAGTACGGGGAATCCATGACGAAGTCGCAGTCCTTGCAGGATCCGTTCCTGAACGCTTTGCGCCGCGAGCGCGTACCGGTGTCCATCTACCTGGTCAACGGCATCAAGCTGCAGGGCACCATCGAGTCCTTCGACCAGTTCGTCATCCTGCTGCGCAACACCGTCAGCCAGATGGTCTACAAGCACGCGATTTCCACCGTGGTGCCGGCGCGCAACGTGCGCCTGGGCGGGGCGGGGGAATCCGGCGATGCCGGCGAGCCCGTGCAGCCGCAGGTCGAAGCCGACTGACCCGGTCGCGGCGCGGGCTTGCAATCGCGGGCTGTCGCCCGCACTTACCTCCCGATGCCGACCCAATTGTTCGAACGCTCGCGCGGCGGTGAAAACGCGCTGCTGATCCAGCCCCACGCCGGCGGCCCGCCGGCCGAAGGCGTGCTGGAGGAATTCGCCGAGCTGGCGCGGTCTGCCGGTGCGCGCGTGCTGGCCACGCTGCCGGCGCGGATCGACAAGCCCAATCCGTCGATCCTGATCGGCACCGGCAAGCTCGAGGAGGTCAGGGCCGCCTGCGAGGCTACCGGTGCCGACCTGGTGCTGGTCAACCACGCACTCACGCCGATCCAGGAACGCAACCTGGAAAAAGCGCTGGAACGGCGGGTGGTGGACCGCACCGGGCTGATCCTGGACATCTTCGCCCAGCGGGCGCGCAGCCACGAGGGCAAGCTGCAGGTCGAACTGGCGCAGTTGCGCCACATGGCGACCCGACTGGTGCGCGGCTGGACCCACCTGGAGCGCCAACGTGGCGGTTCGATCGGCCTGCGCGGGCCCGGCGAAACCCAGCTGGAAACCGACCGCCGGCTCCTGCAGAAGCGCATGGAAATGCTGCAGAAGCGGCTGGAGAAGGTCGAGGTGCAGCACACCCAGATGCGCCGCGCGCGGGTGCGCAGCGAACTGCCGCGGGTGGCGCTGGTGGGCTACACCAACGCCGGCAAGTCGACCCTGTTCAATGCGCTGACCGGCGCCGATGCGTATGCCGCCGACCAGCTGTTCGCCACCCTGGATCCCACCGTGCGCAGGATCATGCTGCCGGGGGGCGGCGTGGTGCTGGCCGATACCGTCGGTTTCGTGCGCGACCTGCCGCACGAACTGGTGGCCGCGTTCCGCTCCACCCTGAGCGAGGCGCGTGAAGCCGACCTGTTGCTGCACGTCATCGATGCCGACGATCCGCTGCGCGACGAACGCATGGCCCAGGTCGATGCGGTGCTGCACGAGATCGGTGCCGGTGACATTCCGCAGCTGCTGGTGTTCAACAAGATCGACCGCATCGAAGGCGCGCAGCCGCGGATCGACGCGCGCGGCGAAGCGCGCGCCGCGGTCTGGCTGTCGGCGCGCGACGGACTGGGGCTGGACCTGCTGCGCGACGCCTTGGGCGAACGCCTCGGCCTGCGCCGCGTGGTCGGCGAGGTACACCTGCCCACCGACGCCGGCCGCCTGCGCGCGCGCCTGCACGCGCTGGACGCGGTCCGCGCCGAACACCACGAAGCGGACGGCTGGCGCCTGTCGATCGACCTGCCGCAGGCCGACGCCGCGCGGCTGGCGGCCCAATCCGACGGCGCGCCGCTGCGCGCGCTGCTGCCGGAGGAACCGGAGTTTCCGGATGAGCCCCACCCGGCGGACCGCTTCTCAGTAGAATCAGGCACATGACGACACAAAACAGCGGCCCGCGCGGGCCCAAATCGGTCTGGATGGCGTGGAACCGGCCCGGCGGCAATTCCGGCCGGTCCATGGGCGGTGGCTTTGGACGGTTGCTGGACAAGCTGCCGGACTTCGGCGGTGGCGGTAGCCCGTTGCGCTGGATAGGACTGGCGTTTGCGCTGTGGCTGGCGTTCAACTGCTTCGTGCTGATTGCCGAACAGCAGCGCGGGGTGGTGCTGCGCTTCGGCATGTTCGACCGGGTGATGCAGCCCGGCCCGAGCTTCAAGCTGCCGTGGCCGATCGAGCGCGTCATCAAGGTCAACGCCACCCAGATCAAGAACTATGAAGACCGCGTGCCGGTGCTGACCAGCGACGAGAACATCGTCGAGGTCGCGGTGAACGTGCAGTACCGCGTAGCCGACCCGCAGCTGTACCTGTTCGGCACCCGCGACGGCGACGAAGTGCTGCGTCAGGCCGCGCTGAGCACCGTGCGCGAGCAGGTGGGCCGTTCCACCCTCGATACCGTGCTGGGCGCGCGCGAGCAGCTGGCGGTAGGGGCGCGCGAGCGCCTGCAGAAGTCGCTGGAGGCCTATCGCACCGGTCTGGTGGTGACTGAACTCAATCTGCCGGACGCGCGTCCGCCGCAACAGGTCAAGCCGGCGTTCGACGACGTCAACAGCGCCCAGCAGGACAAGGAGCGGCTGATCTCGGAATCCCGCGCCTACGCCGCCAAGGTGGTGCCGGAAGCGCGCGGCCAGGCCGCGCGCGTGCGCACCGTGGCGGAAGGCTACAAGACCGCCGAGATCGCCCGCGCCACCGGTGACGCCGAGCGTTTCAGCCTGCTGGTGGCCCAGTACAAGGACGCGCCGGAAGTGACCCGCAAGCGCCTGTGGCTGGAAACCGTGCAGGACGTGCTGGCGCGCAACCGCAAGATCGTCGGTGGCGACGGTCGCCAGCTGATCTACGTGCCGATGGATGGCGGCGCCAAGCAGGCACCCGCGCAGGCGGTGCTTCCCGAACTGTTGTCGCCGACGGTCGAAGCCGCCGCGCCGGAGGCGCAGGCGCGCCCGGGCCGCAGCGGCCGTCCCGCCGGTCGTGAGGAGAGCGTGCGATGAGGTTCCCCGGATGGATGGCGGCGGTGGTTGCCGCGCTGGTGCTGCTGATGGGCTCGGTGTTCGTGGTCAGCGAAGGCCATACCGCGATCGTGTTGAACCTCGGCCGCGTGTCGCGGGTCGATCTGGGCCCCGGCCTGCACTTCAAGTGGCCGCTGGTGGAAACCGCGCGGGTGTTCGACAAGCGCCTGCAGGTGCTGCCTGCCGAGCCGGAGCGCTACCTGACCTCCGAGCGCAAGGACGTCAGCGTGGACTTCTTCGCGGTCGGCCAGATCCAGGATGCGCGCGCTTTCTATCGCGCCACCGGCGGCGACGAGGGCGCGGCGGTAGATCGCCTGGCGCCGATCATCAAGGACGCGCTGCGCAACGAGATCAACGCGCGGACGCTGCAGCAGGCGGTGTCGGGCGACCGTACCGAGATCGTCAAGAGCCAGCTGGACATCATCAACAAGGGTGCGGCCACGCTCGGCGTGCGGATCATCGACCTGCGCATCAAGCAGCTCGACCTGCCCACCGACAGCCGCGTCATCGATGACGTCTACAACCGCATGCGCGCCCAGCGCCAGCAGGTGGCCAGCCGCCTGCGCGCGGAGGGCGAGGAGCAGGCCAACGAGATCCGCGCCGGTGCCGACCGCGACCAGCAGGTGATCCTGGCCGAGGCCGAGCGCGATGCGCAGAAGCTGCGCGGTGAAGGCGATGCCGAGGCCGCGCGCATCTACGCCGATGCAGCCAACCGCGATCCGTCCTTCTACGCATTCCAGCGCAGCCTGGAGGCTTACCGCAGGGCGTTCTCCGGCGGTGAAAGCGTGATCGTGCTGGAGCGCAACGACCCGTTCCTGCAGTACATGCGCAGCGACCGCTGATGACGCCCTCCGTGAAGGCGTTCTCCAGGCACCTGCATAGCCGTGGCTGACCTCTGGGCCGCACTCTGCCTGGTGGCGGTCATCGAAGGCCTGTTCCTGTTCGCCGCGCCCGGTGCCTGGAAGCGTGCCGCGGCGCAGCTGCTGAACCTGCCCGACGAGCACGTGCGCCGGATCGGCGGCATCGTGCTGGCGCTCGGACTGGTGTCGCTGTGGGTGGTGCGCGGCTGAGTCTTGCCTCCGGTCTGACGCGTCATCCGGGGGCCTGAACGGCGGCCTGCGCCGGGTTCGCGGCTGCCTTCATAAGCGGGTAGAATGCGCAAAAGCCGGGGTTCGCCTCGGCTTTTTCCGTGTCTGGCGTTCCCGCCGCCGCGGGCCGCCCCGATGGCAGCCCGCAAACGGTGGCAGGCTTGCCGGCACACCCATCCAGCGGCCCCGATGGCCGCCAGAAAACAAGGAGTTGCGGCCATGGGCCAGTCGGTCGTGGTGTTGGGCGCCCAGTGGGGCGATGAGGGCAAGGGCAAGATCGTTGACCTGCTGACCGAGGACATCGGTGCGGTGGTGCGCTTCCAGGGCGGCCACAACGCCGGCCACACCCTGGTCATCAACGGCAAGAAGACGGTGCTGCACCTGATCCCGTCGGGCATCCTGCGCGAAGGCGCCCTGTGCCTGATCGGCAACGGCGTGGTGATCTCGCCGGCCGCCCTGCGCAAGGAGATCGAGGAACTCGAGTCCGCCGGTGTCGACGTGCGCAGCCGCCTGAAGATCTCGCCGGCCGCGCCGCTGATCATGCCTTACCACATCGCGCTGGATCAGGCGCGCGAGAAGGCCGCCGGCGGCAAGGCCATCGGCACCACCGGCCGCGGCATCGGCCCGGCCTACGAGGACAAGGTGGCGCGCCGCGGCATCCGCATCGCCGACCTGCACTATCCCGAGCAACTGGCCGAGAAGCTGCGCTCCGCGCTCGATTACCACAACTTCGTGCTGACCAAGTACCTGGGCGTGGAGCCGGTGGATTTCGACACCGTGTATGCCGAGGCGCTGGCGTTCGGCGAATACGTCGAGCCGATGAAGTCGGACGTGGCCGGCATCTGCCACGAGCTGCGCAAGCAGGGCAAGCGGGTGCTGTTCGAGGGCGCGCAGGGCGCGCTGCTGGACATCGACCACGGCACCTATCCCTACGTCACCAGCTCCAACACCACCACCGGCGGCGCGCTGGCCGGCGCGGGCGTGGGCGCGGACGCGATCGACTACGTGCTGGGCATCGCCAAGGCGTATGCGACGCGCGTTGGCGGCGGCCCGTTCCCGACCGAGCTCGACGACGAGGTCGGCCAGGGCATCCGTGACCGCGGCGCCGAGTACGGCGCGTCGACCGGGCGTCCGCGCCGCTGCGGCTGGATGGACATCGTGGCGCTCAAGCGCGCTGTGGCGATCAACGGCATCAGCGGCCTGTGCATCACCAAGCTCGACGTGCTGGACGGCATGGAGACGCTGAAGATGTGCATCGCCTACGAATACCGCGGCAAGCGCACCGAATATGCACCGCTGGATGCGCAGGGCTGGGAAGAAATCACCCCGGTGTACCTGGAGTTCCCGGGCTGGAGCGAGAACACCCACGGCATCACCGAATGGGACAAGCTGCCGCCGGCGGCGCGCGCCTACCTGCGTGCGCTGGAGGAGCTGGCGGGGTGCCCGATCTCGATCGTCAGCACCGGCCCGGACCGCGACCACACCATGGTGCTGCGCGACCCGTTCGCCTGAGTCGGGCGCAATGAAGAACGGCCGTCCCGCGCGAGCGTGGCCGGCCGTTTGCGTTTCAGGCCTCGGGCGTCAGGCGAAGGCGTCGAGCAGGGTGCCCAGCGCATCCTCGCGGGCGCGGAACGCCGAGGTGTTGGCGGCGAAGGCCTGCGCGGCGTCGCGCGCCTCGACCGCGTCGGCCACCACGGCGTCGTCGCCGTCGTTGCGCATGCCGGTGGCGACGACGCGTGCCTGCACGCCCCCGTCCGGGGACGCCGACTGCACCACGCCGCGGCGATCGAACCCGTCGGTCTGCCGATTCGCCGTGTTGCTGGCCGCGGCCTGCATCCGCTGCGCGGCGGCATGCATGCCGGACAGGGAACTGTTGGAAGAGACGCCGGTGAGGGCCATGGCGGGCCGCCTGGTTGCGGGGAACACGCCGCACTCTACGCTTCCGCGAGGCCGGAAACGGCGACCGCCGTTGTGTTTTGACGATGCGCAGGGGCGCGCCGACGGGCGGCTGGACGCGCTATCCTGCTGCGATGCAGCACACCCATTCCCGTTCCAATGTCGTCCCGCACCCCGGCGAGGAGCTCGCCAACGCGCTGACCCACGGCGTGGGCGCTGCCGCCGCGCTGGCCGGCGGCGCGGTGCTGGTCACCCTGGTCGCGATCTACGGCGACGGCTGGCAGCTGGCCGGGGCCATCGTCTTCGGCGTGGCGCTACTGCTGCTCTACACCGCCTCCACCCTGTACCACGCGATCTCGCATCCGGTGGTCAAGGGCCGGCTGAAGGTGTTCGACCACTGTGCGATCTACCTGCTGATCGCCGGCACCTACACGCCGTTCACCCTGGTGGGCCTGCGCGGCCCCACCGGCTGGTGGCTGTTCGGCACGATCTGGACGCTGGCACTGGCCGGGGTGGTGTTCAAGCTGTTCTACACCGGTCGCTTCAAGCGCCTGTCGACGCTGATCTACATCGGCATGGGCTGGCTGGTGATCCTGGCGGCCAAGCCCATGCTGCACGCGCTCGGCGGCGGTTCGCTGGCGTGGCTGCTGGCCGGCGGCGTGGCCTATACCGCCGGCACGTTCTTCTACATGCGCCCGCAGCTGCGCTGGTCGCATGCGATCTGGCACGGCTTCGTGATCGCCGGCAGCGTCTGCCACTACGTCGCGGTGCTGCTGCACTTGCTGTAACAGCGAACGGCGCGCATGACTTCCGGCGGTGTGCGCTGCCGGGCGCAGGCCGGATGATCGGGCTTCGTATCCATCGCCCCGAGGAAGATCCATGCGCCGCATCCTGACAATCGCCATCGCGCTCGCCCTGGCCGGCGCCGGCGGCGCCGCATACGCGCAGTCCATCGCTGCCGCCCCTGCCTCGGCTCCGGTGGTGGTGACGACACAGCTGCCGCGCGATGTCCGTCCGACCAATTACGACATCGAAGTGGAGCCGCATGCGGACCGCATGGCGTTCGACGGCAAGGTGCGGATCAATGTCGATGTGCTGGCACCCACCCGCAGCATCACCCTCAATGCCGCCGACCTCGAGTTCGGCACGGTCCGGCTGGAGCGCGCCAACGGCAAGGCGCTGGTGCCCAAGACCCGTGTCGATGCCGCGGCGCAGACCGCGACCTTCAGCTTCGACCAGACGTTGCCGGTGGGCAGCTACCTGCTGGCGATCGAATACAGCGGCAAGATCGGCACCCAGGCCAACGGCCTGTTCGCGCTGGACTATCCCACCGACGCCGGCAAGAAGCGCGCGCTCTACACCCAGTTCGAGAACTCCGATGCGCGCCGCTTCATCCCGTCCTGGGACGAGCCGGCGCACAAGGCCACGTTCCGGCTGGCGGTGACCGCGCCGTCCGCGCAGATGGTGGTCAGCAACATGCCGGTGGCCAGTACCCACGGTCTTGGTGATGGGCGCACGCTGACCCTGTTCAAGCCGTCGCCGAAGATGTCCACCTACCTGCTGTTCCTGTCGATGGGCGAGTTCGATCGCGCCACCCTTGCCGACAACGGGGTGGAAATCGGCGTGATCGCGCAGAAGGGCAAGGCGGAACAGGCGCGCTTTGCGCTGGAGGCCAGCCGCGACGCGCTGCGCGAGTTCAACGACTACTTCGGGGTGAAGTATCCGCTGCCGAAGCTGGACAACATCGCCGCGCCGGGCCGCAGCCAGTTCTTCAGCGCGATGGAGAACTGGGGTGCGATCTTCACCTTCGAATCCTCGCTGCTGCTCGACCCGGCGATCTCCAACGTCTCCGACCAGCAGCGTGTGTTCAGCACCGCCGCACACGAGATCGCCCACCAGTGGTTCGGCAACCTGGTGACGATGGCGTGGTGGGACGATCTGTGGCTCAACGAAGGTTTCGCCACCTGGATGGAAGGCCGCACCACCCGCAAGCTGCATCCCGAGTGGGACACCGACAGCGTCGATGCGGCCTTCACCAGCCGTGGCGCGATGGGCCAGGATGCGTTCGCCACCACCCATCCGGTGGTGCAGCACGTGGCCACGGTGGAGCAGGCCAGCCAGGCCTTCGACGGCATCACCTACGGCAAGGGTTCTGCGGTGATTTCGATGCTGGAGGACTACGTGGGCGAGACTGCGTGGCGCAACGGCGTGCGCAGCTACATCGGCAAGCACGCCTATGGCAACGCGGTGACCGACGACTTGTGGGCCGAGATCGAGCAGGCCGCGCCGGGCAAGCAGTTCGCCGCGGTCGCGCATGACTTCACCCTGCAGCCGGGCGTGCCGCTGATCAAGGCGAGCAGCGCCTGTGTCGATGGCAGCACCCGCGTGCAGCTGGAGCAGGGCGAATACACCGTGGACCGCCCGGACAAGACGCCGCTGCGCTGGCGGGTGCCGGTCAACGTGCGCGGCGGCGATGGCAAGGCGGTGCGCGTGCTGGTGGACGGCAAGGCCAGCGTGACCCTGCCTGGCTGCGACACGCTGGCGCTGGTGAACGCCGGCCAGAAAGGCTACTTCCGCACGTTGTACGCACCGGCCCAGTTCAAGGCGCTGCGCAGCGGCTTCGCCGGGCTGCCGGTGGTCGACCAGATGGGCCTGATGCTGGATACCGGCGCGCTGGCCGCGGTCGGCCTGCAGCCGGAATCCGACAGCCTGGACCTGGCCATGCAGGTACCGGCCGATGCCGCGCCGGAGCTGTGGCAGATGGTGGCCGGCTCGGTGGGCGGGCTGGATGATCTGTTCAAGGGTGATGCCAAGCGGCAGGACGCGATCCATGCCTTCGCGATCAAGCGGCTGGCGCCGAAGTTCGCCCAGTTGGGCTGGGACAACCGCGCCGGCGATTCCGCCGCCACCCGGCAGCTGCGCAACACCCTGATTTCGACCCTGGGCGAACTGGGCGATGCCGCGGTGCTGGTGGAGGCGCGCCGGCGCTTCGACGCGTTCCTGGCCGATCCCGCCTCGCTGTCGCCGGACCTGCGCCGCACCGTGCTGGGCATGGTGGCGCGCAATGCCGACGTCGCCACCTGGGAGCGGCTGCACGCGCTGGCGCGGCAGGAGAAGTCCTCAATGCTGCGCGACCAGTACTACGGCCTGCTGGCGCGGGCCAAGGACAAGGCGCTGGCGCAGCGCGCGCTGGACATGACGCTGACCGACGAGCCGGGTGCCACCAACGGCGCTGGGATGATCTCCGCGGTGTCGTGGGAGCATCCGGAGCTGGCCTTCGACTTCGCCGTTGCCCACCGCGAGCAGGTGGACAAGCTGGTCGACTCCACTTCGCGTGCGCGCTTCTATCCGGGGCTGGGCAGCAGCGCCACCGACCTGTCGATGGTGGAGAAGATCAACGCCTTCGCCGAAGCGCATATCGCGCCCACCTCGCGTCGCGATGCCGAGCGCGTGGTCAACGGCATCCAGACCCGGGTCAAGCTGCGCCAGCAGCGGTTGCCGCAGGTCGATGCGTGGTTGAAGCAGCAGGGCGTGTGACCGCTGTTGCGCCTGCAGGAAATGAAGAGGCCCCGCGATGCGGGGCCTCTCTTTTTTGCCGTTCGGGACAACGCCGACTCAGAAGCTGTATTCCGCCAGCAGGGTGAAGGCACGGCCACGCGGGTCGGCGATGCGCGGCTCCCACGCTGCACCTGCCGCGAAGTCGTTCTGGTGCGCGGTGAACGGCGGGTCGGTGTCGAACAGGTTCTTCACGCCGAGGGCGAGCTTGAGCTTGTCGATGCCCGTCCAAGTCACGCTGTAGTTGTAGGTGGTGTAGCTCTCCACGTTGGGCGTCCACGCCGGCGGGATGTAGTTGTTGCTGCGCACGCTGTTGGGCAGTTCGTCCTCGTAGCCGTCGCGGTAGATCTGGGTCAGGCTGTGCGACCAGTCACCGCGGCTGTAGCTGAAGTTGAGCGTGTGCTTCCACTGGATCGGCAGGTTGTAGTAGCGCACATAGGTGCCAACCAGGTTGTCGGTGTAGGGCAGCGTGTCCAGCGCCTTGGTGCGGAAGTGGGTGATCAGGCTGCCGTTGAGGTTGAGGTTCCAGCGACCGCCTGCGAGCTCGCCGTTGAGGTTGGCGTCCAGTTCGACGCCGCGCATCAGGCTGCCACCGGAATTGATGAAGCGGCGGTCGATCTGCACCACCTGGCCGTTGGCATCGCGGATCCAGTTCGCCTCGAACAGGTCGTAGTACTGGATCAGGGTGTCGCGCGGCGCCGCGCGGATCGTGTCCTCGCGCTCGATCTCCCACCAGTCCAGTGCCAGGTTGAACTGCGCCATCGGCGACCACACCAGGCCGAAGCTGCGCTGGGTGGAGGTCTCGGGCTTCAGGTCGGCCTTGCCACCGAACAGCTCGTCCGGGCGGATGGTTTCGCAGCCGGCGACGTTCGGATTGGCCTTCCCGCCGGGGCAGGTCTTCGGGTCCGCCAGGTCCAGGCCGGTGTACTGGACTTCGCTGACGCCGTTGAACAACTGGTTGAACGAAGGCACCTTGAAACCGGTGCTGTA
>JAANMY010000945.1_pt1 | contig 36497 bp, 32 predicted proteins | sample 7279691 | NCBI WGS metagenome assembly JAANMY01 (sample SAMN14094543, study PRJNA606508) | bioreactor metagenome | isolation source: A lab-scale SPAN reactor treating ammonium-rich wastewater day 388 | place: Ireland: Galway | collected 2018-02-07
TTCAACAGATGCAATAACGACTCTGGCCTCTATTGAAAGTAACTCAATACCTACCAAAGATACCTTAACCCAGGCATCAACCACGATACCCTTATCAAGGATCCTGTCGACAACTTCTGCCAAACTTGATGAATCAGTAGACTTTTGTACTTTAGCCATGTGTATCACCCCCTCTCATTCATTAAAAAGATTAAAGGATAAATGTAAACCAGGTGTAAGGGTAGGAAAGCGAAACCTATGCCTCGCATACCTGTCAAAAAAAGCTATTCTTAAATAAGTCATATCCTGTTGAAAGTTAAAGGTGTAAAAAACTTACCTTTGAATAGATAAAAATTTTCCGCATGTAGGATATGCCGTGAAGGAAAGGAATTCTATGGAACAATTGCAATAGATATGTTACAAAGTCCATAGTATGGTGTCTTAAAATTGAAGCTATAGATAAATTCATGAGAATTATGGTATAGCCTGGTTTACAATCTCATGTAATGTAAATGTGTCAGAGTACAACGTAGAGACGCAAAATCTTGCGTCTCTACCATTGTGTACATGGTAAAGATTGATCACGATACCGGAGAACGGAGAGCATGTGATTTATAAAACAATTCCCGGATAGCCTATTCAGGGTTGCCATTCCCATGCATGTATTCAGGTGGGGAAGCAAGGCTAAAGCCTTACCCTACATACGGAAATTTTGTGTTATGAGAGGAAAGAGTTTTCTATAGTCAGGCGTATTTCTGAAATACTAAACGGTTTACCGATAAAATAATCAAAGAGACCTTTGGCAAGTCCCTGTTGTACGGATAGGGTATCCCGGTAATAATACCCGGTAATAATAGCAATTTTTATTTCCGGATAATACTGCTTAATGAGATTTGCCAGCTTTAAACCATCAATATCGGGTAGTTTGACGTCAAGGAAGATTAATCGAACACTTGGATATAGCTGTTTGAGCAATTCAAGCCCTTCTTTCCCGCTGGTTACCGAGCATGATTTATAACCTTTCGGTATCAGGATACTTTCCAGCGCCCAGCACATATCCACTTCATCATCTACAATAAGTATTTGTGGTTTTTCTGACATCTTCTTTTCCTTTTCATCATAAGCTATAAGGTCATGGGATTATTATCGGAGACTCGGTGAATCTCTGTCTGGAACCTTTTGGCTTGCATTATTTCTTCACCGGTAGTTGAATAGTAAAAGCAGAACCCTTTCCTACCGTGCTTTCTACCTGTATAGTTCCTTCGTGTTGTCTGATAATACTGTAGGTAATTGATAACCCAAGACCAGTGCCCTTGCCTACCGGCATAGTGGTAAAGAATGGATCAAATATCTTATCAACATTCTCAATTGGTATACCACAACCTGTATCCTCAAAGACAATGACGATTCTATCATTCCGATTAATTGAAGTTGTTATCGTTAAGGTTCCTCCGTCAGGCATAGCATTGGCGGCGTTGAGGATTATATTCAGAAAAGCTTGTTGTAATAAATTCTTCTCTGCCTTCATAATGGGAATATACGGGTATAGATTTTTTTTAATCTCGATTCGCATTAATAGCAACTGTTTTTCAATGAGCGTAAAAGTTTCCATAATGGCATCATTGACATTCGTCGGTTCAGAACGCCCGTCGGAAGGCCGCGCAAATTTGAGCAATTCTTCGATTATCCGGGAGGCGCGTTTAATACCCAAATAGATCTTTTCCGCACACTCTTTACGCAAACTTTCATTTTCCTGACATTCCAATAAAATCTGAGCAGCAGCAGAACTGATACCCAATGGATTTCGAATCTCATGCGCTATGCCACCAGCCATTACCCCCAGAGAAGCAAGCTTTGCAGAATGAAATAATTGTGCTTCTAATTCACGTCTCTCAGTAAGGTCTTGCCCTACACCTACAATACCTACCACGGTTTGTAAATCATCTTTCATCAGAGCAAAACTCCAGGAAATAGGAATTATCTTCCCGGTCTTTGTCTTAAGACCTAATTCTATATGTTTTACGGTTTCTCCCCGGGAAAGATTCTCTATGATAGAGGCCAGTGTTGGCTTTTGTGCATCCGCGCATATTGTTATCAACGGTTTACCCACTAATTCTCTGTCTATATAACCGGAAATTTTCTCTGCCGCATTATTCCATGTGGTAATCATCCCTATAGAATCCAGCGAAGTAACAATATCATTGGCGCTCTCGACCACTCCAGCGAGATGGCGCTCTGTTTGCCTGACTTTCTCGCGCAAACTTACCTGCTGCGTAATATCATCCATGATGAGCAGGACGTTTTCAACAATCCCTTGATCATCTTTGAGAGGAGTTAAACTATAAAAATACACCCTGCTTTGCAAGCCAGGAGATCGATAATACATCTCACGACCCCGATCTCCCACTCCTGTCTCAAATACCCTCCTTAGCCTTTCAGCAAGTCGTGTGTATTGCAGGATAACGCTCGGAAATATATCATCCACATGCTTCCCGATAGTTTCTCTTTCTGTTCTCCGTGATTTCTCGAGAAAATTCTTGTTGGCAATCAACACCCTGAGTTTACGATCAAACATTAAGAGGGAGGATGGGATACACGAAAAGATCATCATACAAAGGCGCTCGTATTTCCCCTCTGACAAATGTGTCTTATCAAGACCTGTACTATTCAAAATTTTCTCCGAAATCTAATGTTTCTATAAATATCTCACCCCCATGGGGTTATTTTTCAAAAAAAACCAAAGTATTACAAATCTCTCCAATGTGCTGTAGTTTTCCATAATGATTTGACATTATCGGCGATTGAAGCCAGACAGCATATGGCGGAGACGCAAGATGTTGCGCCTCTCCTTTACCTAATCCCGCAGGGATGTCATGATTATAGAAAAAAATCCTGTTGATATTTGTACACTATCCTCCGTCCCCCGAAACAAAATGATAAGGAGGCCAGGGACCGGAATACAAAAACCGGAACTCTTTCAAGCTCGCCACGAGATCATAGAATCTGATCCTGAATTCAGATAAAAAATCCCTGTGTATCAAATAATTGAGAGATATTCCCGGCAAAAAAGAAAAACCCTTATCCCACTGAGATTTGGTATAGATACCCTCAAATTGCGCATGACAGGTACTCACTATTTCCTGAACAGAAGTCTTGTTCTCATCCAGAACTGTATAATAGGCGCGTTGCCGTTCTAAATATGCCGTACCTGAGCTTAAACTATTTTTTCCAAATCTATAGGATTGTGGCGCATTTGCCTGATTTCTTTTCGATACATTCCCACTGATATCAGATTGAACAGACTGCGCATTCCTTACATCACTACTCCTCATAATAATGCGTAGTCCCATTTCAAATGTATTGTGCAATTGCTCCAGGTCTGCAATAAACATTGCATATCTATTATTCAGAAATTCAAATACTTCTTTCCCACTCTTAAATACAGATGAAAATCGCATAGGAAGAACCGTTTGTTCTTTTTGCAAGATCTCAATTACCGATGCATGGCGTAATACATTTTCATTCGATATCGGTATCTTGGCCATCGTAACCTCTGATATGAGAGCCGTTATTTCCCGATATGGTAAAGCACGAACACGGATATTTTCAATACCAAGTATATCTTGAATCGGTCTGCGAAACGCCTTTGTGATACCGTATAAATATTGATACATTTGTAAGCTCCATTCTCTTAAAGTTCAGTTTAAAATACAATGATTCTTTCTTTTCTATTTTCTTCTTTTATGTCTCCCTCTTTTCTATTTCATTCTTTTGTGTTTCCCCCATCTCTAAAACATTCACACATTTTTCCCCCTTTTCTAAAGGGGATCAAGAGGGATTAACAACTCCGGTGTTTCTCTTTAGTAAAGATGCAATTCCTTAAATCCTCTTTGCTTTTGAAGTTTCTCATAATTCCGGACAAAAACTATAGGGAGGCCATGGGCCGGTAAGCTCAAACACAAGTCCCTCGTTCTTATATTTTTCTCCTTGTATATTCATACTATCTCTAAATGATACAAGCATCTGCTGTTTTATGAGAAAGGCCGCATTCATAACCATATCAGATGATCTACCATGGATTTTCTTATCAAAACACCGCAAAAATCGGCAACCGTCAGTATACGGTAATACTGTGGAATAAATGTCTTGTAAAATCCGTTGGATTTCTACTCTTAATGCCTCTTCGCATATCTTGTGCTTTTTCTTTGCTAATAAATAACCCTCCCCGGGTAATAATGATGTCTGATCTATTTTTATAGGTTGTCCTTTTCTTTGATCATATCTATCCATAAAAACCTTTTTATCACAAAATATCTTCACTGACCATTCAGTCTTATCAGTAGTATAATTTAGGAATTTGATAATCTTTTCTTTGTGCGGCAGTATCGTTTGAAAGAGGGTCTCCTGATTCTTATAAATTGTACAAAACCGTAAGGGCACTACGGGAATAGAATAGCATCCTGTTAAAACTCCTGTGCGTTGAGGATTTTCTCTCTCCTCTCCCTCATCTTCTTTCTTGAGAATTCCCTCTGGTTCTCCTTTATTGAAGGTTGACTGAGAAAAACGATAGAGAGGTTCGTGACAACCTTTTGAGGTATAAGTCATAACGAACTCGATTACCTCCTCATGTTTCTTTGCTTTTGACGCAATCCACACCATATCTGTCATTTTTTTATCAAGGGCATCTTCGCTAAATTCCTTTAAAGATAGAGCGCTCACTATTGCAAAAAGACCATTTCGTTCAATAGCATACACTTCATGTTCATCGTCAATACCCATAAGAGTATGGGGAAACGATACTGGCGTTTGAGTAAAACAGTAGGCATAAATCCCAAAGGGGATATCCAGGGTATTCCTCTGTATCTGACCCGGCATAATTCTTCCTCATCACTAACCGATTTACAAAAAAGCAGGGCAGGCTTTAGCCTTGCCCTACGTAAGGGCGAACACAAGGTTCGCCCCTACAGATTCAATTCATTTCAAAGGTTTATACTTCCAATACCTCTCGTACTCTTCTTAAAAGCTCGTTTGGTAAAACAGGCTTTGGAATAAAATGTAACCCTTCCTTAAGAATGTCTTTTTTATTTATAACTTCCTCACTATATCCGCTGATGAAAAGGGCTTTAATATCTGGCGCTATTTGCCTTATCACATCATAGGCAGCTTTACCATCCTTAATTGGCATTATTACATCTACTATAAGGCAATGAATCTTATTTTTATTGTCAATAAATTTTCTTATCATATCATCGCCATCTACTGCTTCTATGATTTTATAACCAGCCTTTTGAAGTACTATCTTGATAAGGATCCTAACCTCTTTCTCATCCTCTGCTAATAATATCGTCTCCTTACCACCTTTGGTGACAAGCATTTCTGATTCTATCTCATCAACTACCGATTCAATTACCGGTATGTACATCTTGAATATCGAACCTTTGCCCGGTTCACTATCAACATTTATGTAGCCCTGATGCTGCTTAACGATTCCATACACTATCGCCAGCCCAAGACCTGTGCCTTTTCCAACTTCTTTCGTTGTAAAGAACGGTTCAAAAATCCTTTTTTTCGTTTCATTATCCATGCCTATACCCGTATCTGAGATAGAGACAAGAACATACTTCCCAACCATACCGTAACCATGAATCTTTATAAATTCACTATCTAATTCCACAACTTCCGTAATTATTGTTAAAGAGCCTCCATCAGGCATGGCATCTCTTGCATTGGTTACAAGGTTCATTAAGACTTGTTCTATCTGGTTACTATCGGCCATAACGATACAGTTTTTATCTATAAATATAGTCTTGAGCTGAATATCTTCGCCAATGAGTCTTACCAGTAAGCTTTCGACCCTTTTTATAACCTCATTCAAATTTACCGGTTTTGGGTTGTTTTTCTGTTTTCTGCTAAAGGTAAGAAGACCTTTCGTTAAATTAGCAGCCCTTTCTGTTGATGTAAGTATCTTTTGGATATAGATCATCAATGAATTATCTTTCTCCAGCTCATTCTGTAGCAGGTTTCCATATCCCATTATTATTGCGAGGATATTATTAAAATCATGAGCAATGCCTCCTGCAAGGGTACCAATAGATTCTAATTTCTGAACATGATACAACTGTTCTTTCAGTTTTGATTCTGATTCCTCCGCTTTTTTAATATTGGTAATATCCTCTGCAATCTCAATGAAATGAGTAATAATACCCTCTTTATTTTTTACTGGTGAAATATTTGCAATTTCCCAATAAAGATCGCCATTCTTTTTCTTATTCAGAAACTCCCCGCGCCATTTACCTCCGGAAGAGATGGTATTCCATAATCGCTTATATTCTTCCCTTGATGTTTTTCCAGATTTTAAGATGCATGGATTTTTCCCGATAACTTCTTCTGTACTATAACCTGTTAGTTCTGTAAATTTTGGATTAACATATTGAATATTGCCGCAGGTATCAGTAATAATGATTACATTCGAGCTTTGTTCGATAGCACACGATAATTTTTGAAGCTGCTCTTCCATCTGCTTATGCTCGGTAATATCTGAAAATAAACCATTAGCATACCTGTTACCATCCTTGGTATAGGTTATCACTGCCCTATCATGTATCCAAATCCAGGATTCATCCTTTCTTCTAATCCTGTATTTAACATCAAATATCTTATTTAATTTAAATAATAATGAATATTCCTCTCTCACTCTCTCAACATCTTCTGGATGAATTCTTTCAAACCAGAGAGAGTTACCTGCCTTATAGATTTCTTCCGGCGTATATCCATAAACCTTTTCTATATTTGGGGTAATAAAAAGAGTTGTACCTGTTTGATCGGCGGTCCACATGACATCCGGTATATTCTCGACAAGTAAACGATATTTTTCCTCTTTCTCATGTAACAATTTTTCCATCCGTTTGCGTCCGGTAATATCGGTTGAAATACCACAGATTGAGTGCATAATTCCATGAGAGTCATAGAGGGGAAACTTGACTGAAATGTACGTATGTAATCCATCATCATGCGGCACTACTTCCTCAAATTCCAGGGAAACACTAGCTTCGATTACCTTACGATCATTTATCCTCAAAGCATCGGCAATCTCCTTTGACCACATATCGTAGTCAGCCTTGTCTTTCAGCTCTTCTTGTTTAATCTGTAACACCTTTTCACATAATTTATTAATAAAAGTATATCTACCCTGCATGTCTTTGACATAAATGAGTGCTGTTGCATTATTAAGAATGGCTTGTAGCCTTTCTTCACTATTATATAACGCTTCCTCAATTTGCTTGCGCTGAATAATAACACCTAACTGAGTAGCAACTGATGAAATAAGTCCGATCAATCGCTCATCCTTATCATGTTGTTCCCGCACAAAAAAATTCAGTACAGCAATAACCTTATCATTTGCTATGACAGGAATACCTATCGCCGCTTTTAGACCGCACTCTTTTGCAATTGATGCACGAGGAAAATCTCCATCCACGGTAGCATCTTTCCGCCATTCAGGTGCTCCCAAAGACCATACACGACCAGGCAGACCAACTCCCGGTAAAAAAGTAAACTTTTGGCTTTTCTTTCTAAATTCTTCTAAGCCTTCAGAATTGTTATGCCATACCTGAATACATTTGAGATACCCGTCATCAGAGGATGGAAGCCAGGCTTCACCGTAATCCCAGTCCGTATATTTACACACTTTACACAATACAATATCCAGTACGGAATGCAAGTCATCTGCTTCAGATGTTGATATAATGATGGTTTGCAGGAGTTTAATCTCTTCCTCCATGCGCTCACATTCTGTAATATCCTGGATCGTTCCAATTATTCGGGTAACTTTTGCTGTCCCATCACCGGCTTGAATTTGAGCTGGAACGGTAATATCAGGGGCACCGACGGCAATATACTTTGCAATATTGGAGATTGTACGGAAAGGCTTCACTGCTTTTTTCATGAAGCGAATACAGAGACAGATAACCAGAACGATAACAATTACAGCAGGTATGAGTACACCGATGAGCACTTTTTTTATGGGAACAAGTACCTCATCTTTATGGATCCCAACCAGTAAGACCCATTTCATGGAAGGGATGTACCTTGATGCACCTATAACTTCTCTACCCCGGTAATTCTTATAGAATCTACGGATTTCTTTATTTACTGTTAAGCATACGTTAACCGGGAATGTATCGACCACGTGTTTCAATACGATATCCTTCATGCATTGAGTTTTTATAAAACCATCACTGGTAACATTTTGGATAGGGAGTTTGGCCGCTTCCAGAAATTGAGACATATGACATTCGTAAAATCCTGCAAGAATAGTTATGTCATCAAGGATATGTTCTTTAAGGTATGCTTTATTTTGTTTATAGATCAAAAGGAACGTGATAAAAACAGGAAGAAGGATAATGAGAATCCCGAACAATACTTTTACAGAGAGCGGTCTTGCACATTTCTTCATCTATAGACTCACTCTTTGCTTCACCTCTTCCACTGCATTACCAAAATCACCTGCTGTTACTATAAATCCTTCACTGCTTACCTTCTGTTGAGCGATAGCACTGCGAATGGCCATTAATACCGCCCTCTTGCAAATCAATTCTATATCTGCACCTGTCATCCCTTCAGTCTCCCATGCATATTTTTTCAGATCTATTCCTTTTTCCAGCGGTTTATCATGGGTATGTACCTGAAATATTTTTAAACGGGTATCTGCGTCGGGGATGGGAATTTCAATAAGATAATCGAATCGTCCTGCACGAAGCAGAGCCGGGTCTATTTGCTCCATGCGATTTGTAGCTGCAAGCACCAGAACCCCCTTCAACTCTTCAATACCATCCATTTCTGTAAGAAATTGACCGATGACACGTTCGGTCACATGAGAATCGCCTCCTTCTCCACGTTTCGGAACAATGACATCTAACTCATCGAAGAAGATAATACAAGGAGCCGCCTGTTTTGCCTTCTTGAATATATCCCTGATACCTCGTTCCGATTCGCCAACATATTTTGAAATAAGAGCAGGCCCTTTGATTGAGATAAAATTAACCTTTGTCTCATTGGCTACGGCCTTAGCCATAAGTGTCTTTCCCGTTCCCGGAGGGCCGTAGAGCAATATTCCCCTGGGTGAACTAATCTTTGCATAGGTAAATAAATCGGTATATTTCAACGGCCATTCTACAGCCTCCCGAATCTGTTGTTTTATTGTCTCAAGCCCTCCGACATCTTCCCATCCTACATCCGGAATCTCTACAAACACTTCGCGCAAGGCAGAAGGCTCTACTTCTTTCAGCGCATCGATAAAATGTTCCATACATACTTTCATATTCATCAGGGTCTCATAAGGTATATTGGATGCATCAAAATTAATTTCCGGAATAACCTTTCTTAAGCAGAGCATCGCAGCTTCCCGGCAGAGCGCCTGAAGATCTGCTCCTACAAAACCGTGAGTAATTTCAGCAAGCTTATCGAGACTTACATCTTCAGACAGTGGCATGCCCCGGCTGTGTATCTCGAGGATTGAAAATCGTGCTTTCTTATCAGGAATAGGAATGGAAATTTCCCGGTCAAAACGTCCTGGCCGTCTCAACGCCGGATCCAAAGCGCCTGGAATATTGGTAGCGGCAATGACAATAACATGACCACGGCTATCAAGTCCGTCCATAAGGGCCAGGAGTTGAGCTACCACCCTTTTTTCAACATCTCCTACCACATGTTCCCGTTTCGGCGCTATAGCATCGATCTCATCGAGAAAAATAATGCTCGGTGCGTGCTTTTTTGCATCCTCGAAGATCTCCCGAAGCCGTGCCTCGCTTTCCCCATAAAATTTATGAATAATTTCCGGGCCGTTAATGGTAATGAAATATGCTTCGGTCTCATTGGCTACCGCACGGGCAATAAGCGTTTTTCCACATCCTGGAGGGCCGTAGAGCAATACACCCTTGGGGGCATCAATCCCTAAACGCTCGAACACCTCGGGATGTTTTAATGGAAGTTCAATCATCTCCCGTATTCTTTGTATTTCATGACTAAGGCCGCCGATATCCTCATACGAAAATTTGATGCGATCACCCGATCCCGGTTTCTTCTCATCGATTTTTAATACTGTCGTGGGATTGATAATTACAATCCCTTTCGGAGTTGTGCTTTCAACGATAAAATCGGAAAACCGGCTGCCAAAGAGTGTGGCGCGGATCCGGTCACCCGCAATAACAGGAAGCCCATCGAGTAAACTTCCTATATACTTACTATCCCGGTCGAGATTCGTTGCATTCATAGGAACGAGAACGACATTGTTTGCAGGATTCCATGATCTCTTCCTTACCAGAATCTTCTCATCTAAACTTATCTGGGCATTGCCCCGGGTCAAACCGTCGATTTGGATCTTGCTCATTCCTCTCTCTTCTTTAAAGGCAGGCATTATCTTTGCGACGGTACTTCTCTTACCTACGATTTCTACAATATCTCCAACCGTAGCATGCAACTTTTCAATATCAGCAGGATCGATTCGCGCTAACCCTCTTCCCACATCTTTTCTTACTGCTTCCGCAACCTTTAATGATATTTCACTGTTGTCTTTCATCCTAAAAATGCTCCCCGCCTTCCCTATAAAAGACATAAAATTTTAAAAGAAACGCCTATTTCTCTTAATTAGCCTGAATACTTATCTTGCTAGTTTTATTTCCAGTACCCCATTCTTATAGGTATGTATCATGGTATCTTTGGTAAAGCTTTCTTTCAGAAGGATCTCCTTATAATATTTCTTCTGCTGAGTCTCGGCTGAAATTTCTAATATATCATCTTTTATGGTTACCTGAATATCCTTCTCATCTACTCCGGGCATTTCGGCGATGATTTGAATATAATGTGCCTCCTCAAAGATATCTACTAAAGGCTCTCGCACCTCATCTACACCAACATCGCCTTTTTTGTCCTTGCGTATATTACCAAAGGGTTCGACCTTTACCTTATCAGTACCAAAACCACCTACCTTTATAGAAAAGCCATATACGCCACTCAAATTTTTGTTCAGACCTTTGATCTCGCCCGTTTTCTGAAACTCCTTCCCCTTTTCCGTGAGATCTGATAGCTTGTCCACAAGATCACCCAAACCCTTAAAGATACCGCCTAATCCTATGTCAAAACTGCCCTCTGATTCTCTTTTTTCACCTTTTTTGGATGCCATAACATTCTTCCTTTCTTAAAAAGATAAATGGTTTTTGTAAGAAAAGCTGTACGTCAAGCTAAATTTTGCGCATTGCGGTTAACCTCAGGTGTAGTTTGTATTGTAATTCCGTACTTCTTGACTTTATAATGCATAGTTTTGTAATCAACTTTGAGAATCTTGGCTGCCTGGCTTTTATTTCCTTTGGTTCTTTTTAGCACCTCCTCAATTAACCTTTTTTCTGCGTCTTCAATACATTTAGCTACGGTATCATGGAGGGAAAGTTCTTTACCACTATTAATATCTAAATGTGAAGAAGCGGCACAATCGGCCGCCTGAATTTGGTGTCTTATACCAGATGTCTGATCTTCCCCATGATACTGTTGTTGTTTTGTTTCCAGTATATTTACAACAAGATGTTTAGGCTCAATAATTTCTCCTGATAATAATACTGCCCGGCGGATAACATTTTTTAATTCTCTTACATTACCCGGCCAATGATATTCGAGTAATATCCCGAGCGCCTCTTTTGTAATTCCCCGAATATTCTTGTTTAATTCCTTATTGGTAATATCCAGAAATCTCTTACAAAGAAAGACAATATCATCCTTCCGCCGTCTTAACGGCGGTATCTCAATGCAGAATTCGTTCAATCGCTGATACAGGTCCATTCTAAAAGATCCTGATTCTACGAGGGACTCCAGCCGCTCATTTCCTGCTGCAACAACACGCACATCAATCTCGACTTCTTTATTGCTCCCCAAACGCCGAATCCTTCGTTCCTGAAGGACTCGCAATAGCTTACCTTGCATAGATTTCGGTAAATTTCCAATCTCATCAAGAAATATTGTGCCCCCGGATGCTATTTCAAATTGTCCTATTTTCTTCTGTTCTGCGCCGGTAAAAGCGCCTTTCTCAAACCCAAAGAGTTCACTCTCAATCAAAGTTTCCGGAATTGAACCGCAATCCACTACGATAAATGCTTTATCCTTTCTGGAACTTCGGCTGTGAATACTCCGTGCTACTAATTCTTTACCAGAACCAGTTTCCCCATAAATAAGAACCGTAAAATTGGTCGGAGCAACACACCCTAACAGCTCATTTATCTTCATAATCTCGGCACTGGACCCCATTTGTTCGAAGAGCGGCATAGCAAGACCAAATTGCGTTTTCAGTTTATAAATTTCCTGCCGCATAGATCTTTCTTCGATAGCTCTTTTTACGGTTAGTTCTAACTCTTCATTATCAAAGGGCTTTGTAATATAATCATATGCGCCAATTTTAATAGCCTCGACTGCCGATCGTATTTCCCCATAAGCAGTAATTATGATTACAGGAATTTCATTGTTAATACTTCTGATTTGCCGTAATATCTCTATCCCATGCATGCCTGGCATACGAAGATCGAGAATAACAACGCTGGGAAATTCCTTGTTAAAAATCTCCATCCCTGTATTGCCATCGCTTGCCATGTAAGTTATATATCCTGATTTGCTTAAAATACGTGAGATCATATCACACAAGTCCACTTCATCATCTATAATGAGAACTCTAGCATTGTTGTCTGTTATCATAGGCTCTTTTAGTATCAAAAAAATTTCAATGTATACGTGTGTATAGTAAGAAACGCCGAGATGAATTGAGAACAACTCTGAACATAAAAATATTACTTTATTAAGAAATGAATGAACATACTATCATCTTATAGGTTGAGATGATGTTCGTGATACCAAATCCTGCGCTAAGCGTATTTTGGCATGAAGATTTTTCCTGTTAATTGAACTTTTGAATGGCAGATGGTATAGTTAAATATTCAACAACGATATCGGATGGTAGTATTTCAACTATCTTATGGAGCATGCCCAGAAAAAGGATGCCTGTTTCACGATCTTTCAGGGTCTCATGGATTCTGCTGGCAATAAATATATCTCGTTCGGCCATATAATTCTGCCTGATGGTACCCTTTTCAACGGATTTCCCCATGGTTGTATTTTTGATCAGATGATATTCCTTCATTAACAATGCTGCATCTTCAGTCCCTATCAAGGTAGCCCCTTTACTTATAAGTTTTAGCAGTAATTGATGATTTCTCCCGCCTCTCTGCGCAATGTCTTGTACAATTTGTAATTCATTACCGCATACCGGTAAACCATCCTGATAGATTTTAACCTGACGATAGCAAAGGTGTTTTTGATTCAAACACTCCTCAATACTTATCCATAGGTCATTTATTCTCTTGAGATGCTGATGCCATTTGTATATACCGTATTTTTGCATATATTCTTTTTTTAATGACCCTGCCATTGAGCCCATATCGACTTCAGTATGAATAATCGGTATATAAATAAGTTGTCTTCCCATCGTTTATGCACTACAAATTTTTAATACTAGAAAAAGGCAAGTTTTATTCCTACTCCAAGTTTACAAGATCTAAAAATCTTAGAAATATACGTATCCATATATCAATCAAATATCTAGAGCGAATGAAAATTGTCTTTTTTGAATGAAAATGACGGAGAAGGACACATTATTATGGTTTTAATTCCATAAATAATATGATACATTTTCTATACAATTATGGCATGCACACCATACTTTAATCATGAATACGTTTTATAACTGCCCCAAGATCAGTTAACCGTTTTTCAAGCCGTTCATAACCCCGATCTAAATGATAGATACGATGGACATGCGTAGTTCCTTGCGCTACTAAACCTGCAAGTACAAGCCCTGCGCCGGCACGCAGATCCGAAACCATCACATTGGTACCAGATAAAAAAGGTGTTCCACTTACAATTGCGCATGATCCTTCTACACGAATATCAGCTCCCATTCTCTGTAATTCCGGAGAGTGAATAAATCTATCAGGAAACACCTTCTCGGTAATAACACTTTTCCCTTCTACGGTACACAGCAGGGCCATAAACTGCGCCTGCATATCGGTAGGCATGCCCGGATAGGGTAATGTTGTTAAATCAACAGGATGATAGGAACTATTGCCCTTTACCCGGACGCTGTTTCCCACAGGAGTTACTTCTACACCAATTTCTCTTAATTTATCAATTACTGCAGAGAGATGCTCTACTTTAACATTTTCCAATGCAATATCACCCCTTGTAATAGCGCCAGCAATCATAAATGTTCCTGCCTCAATTCGATCGGGAATGATCTCATAATCAACTCCATGTAATTCCTGAACTCCTTCTATCGTTAAACGACTTTCACCAATCCCGGTGATTTTTGCGCCCGCCTTATTTAAGAAATTGGCAAGATCCTGCACTTCCGGTTCACAAGCTGCATGTTCAATTATCGTTGTACCTTCAGCCAATACTGCCGCAGTCATTACATTACAAGTTCCGAGTACGGTTATACCGTATTGCCCCATCAAAGAAATCTCTGCACCTTTTAATCTTTCCACCGAAGCAGTTATATAACCTTCCGTTGTCTCAATCTGAGCGCCTAATGCCTTAAGACCTTTTATATGCAGATCGATAGGACGTTGGCCAATAATACATCCTCCGGGATAGGAAACCTTTGCCTTGCGTCTTTTACTCAGTAATGGGCCCAAGACACATATAGAAGCCCGCATTTTACTGACAAGTTCATATGGTGCAGTAAATTTACCCTCATTTTCTCCATCCCGGAATCCTATCTCAAGGGTGCCATCTTCGTGTCTCTTTATTTCTCCACCAAGATTTTTTAATATTTCCGATTGCGTCTCAATATCAACAATATTTGGTACGCCTCTTATTCGGGATGGCCCATGTAATAACAGACAGGCAGCCATAATAGGCAAAGCAGCATTCTTTGCCCCATTTATCCTCGTACTTCCCTCTAAACGACGTCCTCCCTCAATAACAATTTTGTCCACAACTTCCTCCAGTATTGCTTAAATGTAATCACAGGGCAAAGAAGTGCCTTCAGCTTTCTCTTTTTCCTGCGATTCCTCTTTTCCCCGATTTTTCAGATAGTTTTTACCATCGCCTTTGTGCGGCAACGATGCGATATATATATTGATAATCTCTTATTAATTCTGGTTCCTTAAAATATCCTGTATCCTCTAACAACCGTGCTACTTCCTGCGCTTGTTTCTCCCCGATCTCAAAGATAATAAAACCCTTGGGCTTGAGCCACATAATTGCATCTGCGATCACACGTTTGAACATGTGTAAACCATCCTGACCACTGACTAATGCCTGATACGGCTCAAAACTTACCTCTTTTTGTAATACAGGGAACTCATCATCTGCCACGTAGGGTGGGTTCGATACGATAAAATCTACGTTTAATTTTAGCCCGTATCGTTCAAGAGGTTTGTATATATCACCCTGTAAGAATATTATCCTATCGGAAACCTGATGCCTTTGTGCATTCATTTTAGCAACCGCTAAAGCATCAGGCGATATGTCTGTTGCAAATATCTTTGCATTATCTGTCTTTGCTGCTAAGGCTATCGCAATGTTACCACTGCCGACTCCGATATCTACAATCACCAACTCATGTTTTTTTACCAGGATTTGTGACTTCTTTATGACAGCCTCTACGAGTAATTCTGTTTCAGGACGTGGTATCAATACCCGTTCGTCTACATAAAAATCCATAGACATAAACTCCGCATGATTTGTGATATATTGTACGGGGATACGCTGTGCACGTCTTTTGATATCTTTTTTGTAGCTTATTGCTATGGTAGTATTTACAGGTTTATCGGGATGTACATAGAGATCAACACGTTTGCAACCCAGAAGATGCGATAAAATAACCTCTGCATCCAGGCGTGGAGAGTCGATACTATACTTTTGCAATACACTGCTCGCCCAATAAACAAGATTGGATATAGTATGACATTCTGGAAATGTATTTATATACTTTTCAATATTATTATTAGCTGAAAAATCGGAATCCGACATAAGAACAATTTAATAAATAATATAGATGGCTGCTTATTCATCCATGCTCTGGCGCCTTTATCTGGGATAAAGGGTAACTTTACAACATACTTTTCATTACACACCAGATATATACACAAATAAACACAGATAAACAAGCTTATTCGTGTTATTCTTTACGCCACTATATCTAAATATTGCAAATCATTTTATTCTTATGGGGCAATGGGAGATGTTGTGATATTTCTCTTGTATTTGATCCCGTTGAGATGTGTTTGCTTTATTTGCTTTGGATGACTTCTGGTCCACCTATCATATAATAAAAGAGCCAGAATCTCATGTAAGCCACTTATATGCTTGCTGCCAGTTCTTTTAATCGTTCTTCTTTATAATACGCTGTTAAGGCATCTATAAGCTCTTCCAGATGTCCCAGCATGACTTGATCCAGATTGTATACTGAAAAATTTATCCGATGATCAGTAACTCGATTTTGTGAATAGTTATACGTACGAATTTTTTCACTACGGTCACCCGTTCCTATTTGATCACGGCGGATTTGATCCCGCTCATTCCGTTTCTGCCCTTCATACAATTCGTATAACCGGCTTCTTAAGATACGCATAGCCTTTGCACGATTTTTATGCTGGGATTTTTCATCAAGACATTTCACAACTAATCCGGAAGGAACGTGGGTAACCCTGACGGCGGAGCTTGTTTTATTAACCTTTTGCCCTCCCGGGCCAGAGGCACGAAAGGTATCTACTACTATATCGTTCGGATTTATATCAATCTCAACCTCTTCGATTTCCGGCAGGATAGCTACTGTGGCTGTCGAGGTATGAACCCTGCCACTCGTTTCTGTTTGGGGCACCCTCTGAACACGGTGTGTGCCACTTTCAAAGCGTAATTTCTCGTATACATTCTTTCCTTCAATAGAAAAGGTTACTTCCCGAAACCCCCCAAGATCTGTTCCACTGCAATCAAAAAGCTCTACCCTCCATCCCTGATTTTCTGCATACTTTGTGTACATACGGAACAAATCAGCAGCAAAAATAGCCGCTTCATCACCTCCCGTTCCTGCTCGTATTTCGGCTATTACATTTTTGCCGGAAGTTCTGTCATCTGATATAAACAAACTTTTGATCTCGTCGAACAGAAACTCTTCTTGCTTCTCTAATTCTCCTAACTCATCCTTAGCCATCTCGGCAAATTCCTTATCTATACCTTCTTGATTCAGGAGACTTTCGGCATCCCTTTTCTTCTTCCGAGTTTCCAGCAATTGGGTATATTTATTCACCATTTTGGAGTAGCTTCCATGCTCCTTTAAATATGTTGTATAACGATTGGAATCTGAAATTACCTCCGGATCTGATAAGAGCCTCTCTAATTCACTATATCTTTCGTATATTTTTTCTAATTTTTTTAATAAATTATCATTCATTTTTTCTTTACGGTTTCTTCTGGAGTATGAGCCTTTTGAAGCCTTTTCTGAAACCTTTCTATTTGACCCGCACTATCGAGAAATTTTTGTTTACCGGTATAAAATGGATGGCACTTTGAACATACTTCCACAAATATTTTCGGTTTCGCCGATCTTGTCTTAAAACTTTCACCACATCCACATGTTACAATAGTTTCCATATATTCCGGATGAATTCCTTGTTTCATTACTTCACTTCCCCCTAAAATAAACAATGCGTTCTGTGAACGCATAATAAAATAAGACAATTATTTATCGCTAAATACCTTTAAAATTCTAACAAACCAAAAAGTGTTCTGCAATAGAAATTTTATTATAAAATTCGTTTGAATATTTATGTGAATTGTATATAATGATTAATTTAGTTTCTCATATTTATATTTTTACATAATTTACAGTTTTTGTTAAAATAACTTCTAACGAAAATGGTATATTTGTAGTATCTTATAACTCTTATTTGTTTGGTTTTATACATTATGTTTGAAGCAATTACAAGTAGTTTAGAAGGTGTTTTTAGCAAACTCAGGGGAAAGGGACGTCTCACAGAGGCCAATATTAAAGATGGGCTGCACGAGGTACGCTTAGCGCTTCTTGAAGCGGACGTTAATTACAAAGTCGTTAAGGACTTCATCCAACATGTCACTGAACGTGCTGTTGGAGAAGAGGTAATAAAGAGCGTTGCGCCTGGACAGCAGATTATAAAGATTGTTCACGATGAATTAGTCAGATTAATGGGGGAATCGGACACAACAATTCCCTTTAGAGAAAACGAACAAACATTGATTATGTTGGTTGGATTACAAGGTAGTGGAAAGACTACCACAGCAGGAAAACTCGCTAAGACCATAGCTTCTAAAGGAAAAAAACCGCTCCTGGTAGCTGCAGATGTACAACGGCCCGCTGCTATTGAACAATTAAAGGTGCTAGGTCAACAACTTGATATGCCGGTGTACTTTGAGCATAACTCGCAACCGGTGAAAATATGTAAAAATTCTCTTCAGCATGCCAAAGAGAGGATGAACGATGTTATTATTTTCGATACCGCCGGAAGACTACATATTGATGATGAACTGATGTCGGAATTACAGGAAATCAAAGAAAAATTAAAACCACACCAAATTTACTTTGTTTGCGATTCCATGACAGGTCAGGATGCCGTTAATAGCGCAAAGGAGTTTGATACCCAACTAGGATTTGATGGTGTAATTTTAACAAAACTGGATGGCGATACCAGAGGCGGAGCTGCCTTATCAATACGGGCAGTTACCGGAAAGCCCATTAAATTTGTGGGTATTGGTGAGAAGTTAGATCGTTTGGAAGAGTTTCATCCGGACCGTATGGCTTCGAGAATACTCGGGATGGGAGATGTTGTATCCCTTGTAGAACGTGCTCAGCAAGCTATTGACATGGAAGAAGCTCAAAAACTTAGCAGAAAAATACAAGACGATACCCTCAGCCTGGATGATTTCCTTATGCAGCTCCAACAGATCAGGAAGATGGGGCCGCTGAAAGAAGTTTTGGGAATGATTCCTGGTATGGGAAATAAGGTCGATGGTTTAAATATAGATGAAAAACAGCTCCAAAAGGTCGAAGCAATTATTAAATCCATGACACGCAGTGAGCGGTCAAATCCGGATATAGTCAACGGAAGCCGGAGACAGCGGGTAGCTACAGGAAGCGGAACAACAATCCAGGATGTAAATCAGTTATTAAAGCAATTCAAATCGATGAAAAAACTAATGAAACACTTCAAAGGAAATGAAAAAAATTTAAAGAAGATGGGATTATTATCAAACAAATTGCCTTTTGGTAAAGGCATGATACGATAATTCAGGTAATAATATAACTATTTAGTTACACAATTTATACTGGTAAGGAGAAAAAATGGTAAGACTGAGAATGATGAGAATGGGTCGCAAAAATAGACCTTATTATAGGATTGGCGCCTTTGATGCCCATGAGGAGAGGGATGGAAAAATCATTGAAAATCTGGGGACATATGATCCTATGGAATCGAATAATGAAAAACAAGTCACTTTAAAAAAAGAGCGGGTAGAATATTGGTTAGGAGTAGGTGCAAAGCCAACAGAGTCAGTCGCTAGTGTACTGAAAAAATTCGGTATAGCATTAAAAAAATAAATCATGCGGATCGATATTTTAACATTATTCCCGGAAATGTTTGAGAATGTACTGGGAAATAGCATTTTAAAGATTGCCCGGGAAAAGGAACTTGTTCACTATAATCTTTTCAATATCCGGGAGTATGCTGAAAATAAGCGATGTGTTGATGATCGGCCATACGGCGGAGGCCCCGGCATGGTGATGAAACCAGAACCTATCTTTAATTCGGTTGAATTTGTTGAACAACAGGCACATGCTTGTTCAAAAAAGATATTGTTAACACCACAGGGGCGCCAATTTTCCCAATCAGTTGCCATGGAATTATCGAAAGAACCTTATGTAATGCTCATATGCGGTCATTATGAGGGTTTCGATGAGAGGGTCAGGATAGGATTGGATGTGCTTGAGTTATCTATCGGCGACTATATCCTTTCTGGTGGAGAAATACCTGCAATGGTAATTATCGATGCTGTGGTTCGTTTGATACCAGGGGTGTTAGGCGACATGGACTCGACAGTGAATGAATCCTTTCATAATGGTTTATTAGAACATCCTCAATATACCCGGCCGGCAGAATATAGAGGTATGCGAGTGCCAGAGGTACTAATGTCTGGCCATCATCAGAAAATAAAAGAATGGCAAAAAAACCATGCGGTAAAAAAAACTCTGGAAAAAAGACCGGATCTTTTACAGAAAATATAATCTTATTAGTATATGTTGTAATAATCTAAAATGAGGAGATGATGACTGTGAATATTATTGATATCCTTGAAAAAGAACAGATGAAAAAGACAATCCCCCAATTTTCAATAGGAGATCAGGTAGACGTATCAGTAAAAATTATTGAGGGTGATAAAGAACGTATTCAGGTCTTTAGTGGCATTGTAATTGCTAAAAATGGCGGAAGCCTCCAGGAAACGTTTACGGTAAGACGCATTGTCCAGGGTGAGGGTGTAGAGCGTGTATTCCCGGTCCATTCACCAAAAATTGCTGATATTAAAGTTATAAAATCGGGTAAGGTCAGGCGCGCAAAGCTCTATTACATGCGTACCAGAACAGGCAAAGGCACAAGGTTGCAGGAGAAATTTGAATAAAAGCAATGTAAGGCAGGAAGAATATAGCGTCTCAGGTAAAAAAGGAAACTTAAGATTATTGCATCAGGAAGGAATAGAGTATTAACAGGAGTTTGATCTAAAGGTAGCATATAGCACAGCATAACTTATGGGTAATCCTTATAAGTATTTAAATCCCTGGATTAAAATTTTTATAAGAACCTTGCAATTGCTCTCTGTTAAATATATCACCTCAAACATATATTTGTTCAAAGATAAGATTCAGAAGTTACCACATGCACAAGCTGTAGGTACACAGGGAGAACACAAAGCGGTAAAATTTCTGAAGAAGAACGGATATAAAATACTGCAACGAAATTACCGATGGAAAGGCGGAGAAATAGATATCATCTGTTACGATCGTGGTACGATTGTATTTGTGGAAGTCAAAACACGGCACTCAGATACTTACGGGCCACCGGAACTCTCTGTTACCGAAGCAAAAAAGAGGCAAATCTTAAAGGTTGCCCGGCATTATATTACAGAAAAACGGATAGAAGGCATAGACTTGCGCTTTGATGTAGTTTCCATTTCCCACACGCCTATTCAAAAATATCCAGCAATAACACTTTTTAAAAATGCCTTCACTAAAAATGATTTGACTGCCGCAAGGATATAAGTTCAAAAAAAATATGATTATTGATACCCACGCACATCTTGATTTTCCCGAGTATAAATCAGACCTGGAATCCATTTTGTCCCGCGCAAAAGAGGCTGGCGTTGGATGTATTATCAATGTAGGTACGAGCCTTGCTTCAAGCGAGAAAAGCGTTGTTTTAGCGAGCCGATTTAACACTATATATGCCAGCATTGGAATCCACCCGCATGATGCTTCAAAGGTTTCTGAGCACAACTGGCAAACATTAGAATCTCTTGTGGGAAAACCGAAGGTCATAGCCATTGGAGAAACAGGGCTTGACTACTACCGTAATCGTAGTCCTCACGAGGACCAGCAGCATATATTCCATAAACATCTGGCTCTGGCAAAAGCCCATAGTCTGCCGGTAATTATTCATTGCCGCGATGCGAGCGATGATTGCTTAAAAATATTAGATGAGCATAAAAACGGCATGCTGAATGGAGTTGTGCATTGTTTCAGCGGGACAAAAGAAGCCGCAAAGAAGTTTATAGAATTAGGATTGTACATCTCTTTTGCAGGGTCGATTACCTTTTCGAATGCAAACACCTTGCGAGAGGTTGCTAAATCGGTTCCTGTTGAAAGACTTCTTTTAGAAACAGATTCCCCCTTTTTGGCTCCTCAACCGAAGAGGGGTGAACGCAATGAACCATCATATTTGTCCTTCATTATCCCCGTATTGGCGAATATCTACGGCCTATCCGTACATGATATTGAGCGGATTACCAGCTTTAATACATATAAACTATTCGGAATAGACGAGCCGGAGCAAGAAGGAAAGATTGCTTATGCTATACGAAATTCATTCTACATAAACCTCACAAATCGATGTTCAAATATATGCACTTTTTGCATGAGGGAAACTTACCCTATCGTCAAAGGCCATCATCTAAGATTACAGCAGGAACCAACTGTGGAGGAAGTATTACATGCAATTGGCGACCCAGACAAATACGATGAGGTAGTGTTTTGCGGCTATGGTGAACCAACCGAGCGATTAGATGTATTGATACCTGTTGCAAAGTTTCTAAAATCAAAGAACAAACGTATCCGGTTGGACACCAATGGACATGGAGATTTAATCAACGGAAGGCCTATTATTCAGGAATTAAAAGGGTTGATCGATACTATTTGCATTAGTTTAAATGCCGATACTGCAGAAAAGTATGAGGAAATCTGTAAGCCTGTTTTTGGGAAAAAGGCCTATCCTGCACTTATCCAATTTATTAAAGATGCGAAAAAGGCAATACCGAACGTACAGATTTCTATTGTAGATATACCGGGTGTTAATGGAGAAAAGTGTAAACAGATAGCGAAAGATTTGGGCGTCGATTTCAGAGTAAGAGAATACAATGTACTAGGTTAGTATTATAGTTCACCGCTGAGTACATAAAGAGCGCAAAGAAATAATTTTCCGATTTTGATATCTGATTTAAATTATCCACGTATTTTCTCAAAGTCTCTGCGGTAAGAAATTTTTATAGAATTTTCATCCATGTTACGAAAAGCAACCATAGAAGATATTGAAAAGATTTATAAACTCATAAACGAATTTGCATCAAAGAACGTCATGCTGCCACGGTCTCTCAGCGAACTTTATGAAAATATCAGGGATTTTTTCGTGTTTATTCAGCATGATAAAGTGGTTGGCTGTGCAGCCTTGCACATTTTTTGGAAAGATCTTGCGGAAATAAAATCGGTTGCCGTATTGGAATCTCATCAACGCGAAGGAATTGGGAAAAAACTGGTAATGGCCTGTAAGCGTGAGGCGAGTAAATTACATATTGCAAAGATATTTGCCCTTACCTACGTACCAGAATTCTTTGAAAAATGCGGATTTATCAGGGTAGAAAAGGAAAGTCTCCCTCACAAGATATGGTCTGAATGCGTCAAATGCCATAAATTCCCAGATTGTGGAGAAATTCCAGTGATTTATGAATTACAGAAAACTATCTAATCTGAGATATTATTACTTTCAGACTTGATGTTTCCCTGATATTTTGGCAAAATGGCTTCTTAAAATAGTTATCTGAATTTTTACCGCTTTACGATCAGAAAATATGTGGAAAGAAAAAGAAATAACAGGATTTCACGGGGGTTTTAACTTCCTTGATACCTATCTGTTAAAATTTTGCAATATTATAGAGGAAGTTTCTTCTGGCAGCACGCCGGAGACATTTAAATACAATATTCCTGACCAGGAAGTAAAATATGGTATTGTGAACCTCTGTCCTACAGAGCCGTGGGAATTACCGAACTGGGCAATCCTGGAAAACAAGACCCTGGCATTCCTTGATAAGCTGGAAGAAATAAAAGTACGTTACTTTCCAAAAGCACACTTTTTCATTGCTATCAATAAAAAAGAGGACAGAACCATTGCGGAGGCAGTGAACTATGCAAGCAACGCCGATAACGCCGAGTGGATGAAGATTTTTGCCTTAGACCCAAAATATCCGCAGAACGATCCTGTTTTGTTAGCAAAAGTTATTTTAGGTATAGATATTAATTTTGGTCAGGATACCATGGATCTGGGTATTTTAATCCTTGATGCCCAAACGGTATCGGCTGTCTACGAAAGCTGCATTCTGGAGAATAAGGTTAATTCACGACTCATAGCTATTTCTGGCACAGGTCTGAAAGAAAACGAGATTATCAATGTACAACTGGGAACATCTGTAGACAAGGTACTCCATTACAGGACTGTTGAAGCGGGCGACTATCGGGTTTTTATAAACGGTCCTTTGCGTGGCAAAGAAATATCAGACTTATCACAGAAGATAGATTGGTCTACCAATAACATTGTAGTCTTAAAAGAACAGGATAGTAAGGTTATGTTTCCCATGCTCAAGTCTGGTGAATTAACATTTACTACTAATACACACGGGGAATTACGGCAGTGTATTTATTGTAATTTTTGTGATAGTATTTGCCCTGCAGATTTAGAACCTGCCCTCTACTACCATAGTTATATCCGGGGAGAAAAGCACAAGGCACGCCTCTATAATTTAGAAAAATGTATTGAATGTGGGTTGTGCAGCTTCATATGCCCCTCAAAGCTGGAACTCTTACGGATTATCAGGGAATGCAAGGCGCTGGGTAAAAAATTATGAAAAAATCGCTTAAACCAATAGAAGATATTCTGAGTAAGAATCTTGACCGTACAGAATCATTTATCCATACCCATCCAAAAATCAACTTCCTGTTTGGGAGTCTTTTTGAAGCCTTTGACAGTCTTATTCGTAGCAGAAGAGAAACGGCACAAACACAACCCTTTATCCGAAATAATTATGATGTAAAACGGTTTATGGGGGCTGTACTCGTGGCATTAACTCTCGGATGGGTTTTCCCGTCCATTTATTTTTATGGCTGGCAGTGTGTAATACCCAAGCTTATGGTTTCGTTTATTGTAGGTGTATTCATCGTTGATGTAAGTTGGGCCATTATTGCACAGGAAGGTCATATCAGCGAAGGCGGATTCGTATCATGCATGTTCATTCCTGCCATATTGCCTCCACAATCGCCGCTTTGGCTAACCGGTTTAGGCGCAGCGTTGGCTATTCTCTTCAGGAACATACTGGGTGGAGTCGGTAATAATCTTGTAAACCCCGCCCTTTTCAGCCGTTTGTTTTTGACAATATGCTTTCCGGCCCTTCTGGTCACCGGTTATCAAATACCCTTTGTAGGTATCCCGGATATCCATGTTCTCCGCTATGGATTAGATACTATTACCCATGCTACACCATTAACGGCATTCAAGGCTAACGGGGAAATACCCTCTTACCTTTCTCTATTTCTGGGAACTGCAAGTGGTTCTTTGGGTGAAACGTGTCGACTGGCGCTGATACTATCGGCTTTATGGTTAATCAAAATAAAAGTTGCGAATTGGAGAATACCCGTATCCTATCTTGGCAGTGTGTTTATCTTCTCCCTGTTTTTTTCATTGATTTTAGGTAAAGCTGTAGCTCCACCCTTGTTTCAACTTTTTAGTGGTGGTTTAATTCTGGGGGCATTTTTTATGGCTACAGATCCGATAACAGCAACATACAACCAAACAGCAAAATGGGTCTTTGGCGCAGGATGTGGATTTACCACGGTACTGATAAGAGATTTTACCACATTACCTGAAGGGGTTATGTATGCAATCCTGCTTATGAATCTCCTGGCGATACCAATCCAGTCTTTAGCAGTAAAGATGAGGTATCGTATATGAGGAAAAACTTTCTTTCATTCGTAAAACTTACAGTTCTCCGAACAATATAATGGACGAATTTAAAAAAATAATATCTCGTATTATTTCAATTCTCCTGATTACTTTTTTACCCTGTGCAGGACTTCTTGTAGTGTACTTCTTTACAGCTCCAAGAATCGCTGAATACTACGATATAAAGGAAAAGCGCGCTGTTTTGGATATTTTTCGTATTCCCTATCGTACGGTAGAAAAGAAATTTATGGGATTTCATTTTACGGTATATGATAAAAAAGATATTCAAGAAGTTTTTCGTAAAAATATAACCATGGAAACACCTCCCTTATCCTGGGAAATTCAACCCACAGGCCGAGATTCCTCTGAAGAAAGACAAAAGGATACGAGTGGAAAAAGGATATTCAAATACGTGAAAGAAGGAAGCCTTCAAGGTGTTGGATTTGTGGAATCAAAAATGGGATACGGTTACAATAAATCAAGCACTATGTCTCTCTTTATTTGTCTGGAACCTGACGGGGAAACATTAAAGGGTATAGAAGTATTAGACCATAGCGAAACACCGGGTTTAGGCGGTAGAATTACTGAAGATCAATTTAAAAAACAATTTATCGGGAAAAAGTTAAAACCGAAGATAATAATGGTCAAGGAAAGAAAAGCTGAAGGCGCAAATGAATTTGATGCAATTACCGGTGCTACCAACACCAGTAAAGGAATAGCAGCCTTTATCAACGATGCTGTAAAAGAATTTTGGGAAGGGCAAAGGGAGATAACATGGTAGGATTAAAGCGAAATATACGAAAAACCTCTAAATTCCTCATGAGGGATAATCTGATCCTGACTGCTGGCGCCGGACTTGGATTTTGCTCTTCACTGGCTGTAACAAACAAACTTGAAAATTCTCTAACCATGGGACTCGGAGTAACATTTGTAACCGCCGGGAGTTTTTGTCTGGTCTATCCCTTTAAAAGACTTATATCAACCGCAGGTACACACCATAAGATTTCTCTCCTGATGATTATCGTATCTGTCTTTGTAGCTATATTCGGATTCTTTGCACAATCATTTGTCCCTGAGATAGCAGCAAATATAAAAGCATATATTGACCTAATTACCACAAATTGTATAGTGCTGGCTGTAATCTCTGAGGGGTTAACCGTAAACTTTTGGGAAGCGCAAAGGAAGATATTTAAAGCATGCTTAGGATATTCCCTTGCCTTAGTTCTGCTTGCATTTTTAAGAGAACCTCTGGGTTTTGGGACCGTTATGGGTTTCTCCGTGCTTCCTGCTACCTTTCCACGGGTCGTCCTTATGATTACCCCTGTGGGTGGATTCTTTGCACTGGCAGGATTTAGGCTTTTATTGCGTCCGATTCTTATTAAGGCAGGAATTGTATATCCGGAAGCTCCTAGCTCCGGCCTGGTAACAGCAACAGACGGAGGGGAACCTGTACCGGTTACTCAACCAAAGCGAAGAGTATCTAAAACATCTTTCATTGCTATAGGATTAGGGGTTTGTCTGTTTCTTAGCATTATAATACATATAAAAACAATACCTAGTCTTCATCAGCAATTCAGTATTCTCATCCCTGTCCTTCTGAGCGCCCTTTTCTTTGATGGAATTGTATTAAGCAAACTTTTAGGAATATGTCCCTTACTAAATAAATCACGCCAAATTGACGCAGCGTGGAAGATGGGTGTGGCGGTAATTATTGTAACAACATTATCCACTGCATTAAACTGGTTGGTATATCACCATATCTTAGTTAAGTGTAGTGACTTCTTATCCCGATATTCGCCTTTGCCATTACGATTAGAAAACATCTTCTATCTAACGGTTTTTATTGTTACTATCGCTGTATTTGTACAAGTCTTAAGTGTATTATTAAGAAAATTTGCAAAGAATGTATATGAGCAAATGGGTCAGTTTCTGGAGCTTATTACCGTTAACTGTATTGTCCTTGCCAGCGCCACATTTACCATTCCTACAGGAGCAAAATTTTTTGTTACAACGGTGACAGCGCTTGGATATGGTCTTCACTGGATGATGGTAGTTATATGGCTTGCCCTGTTAAGGCGTCAACGTCTGGTTGTTCCCACTACGGTATGGGATGAAGATACTATTGCTATCCTGCTCTTAGGTATCATGGCGGCTATATTTACCGGTATTGGAATGATACAAATTTTTTAAATTGTAGCGCATAAACGGTAAAACTTTGGCTGATAAAAATATGCGGTATCTTACCTGGTTTTTATCAAAAGAGAATTTAGAAGAATTGAGGAGTAAATAATGGTTACCCCCTTAGTAATAGGAGCTGGTATCCTTGCCTTACTGGTATTGTTACTGAGCTTATTCAGCGAAATCATCTATCAATTCTTCGGTCGGGGTGAGAAACGAAAACTCACTATTTTAAGTGATGATGATTACCGGAAGGAACTAACTATTGAGGGAGGGGAAAAACTCCTGCCTTTGCTTCAGAGCAGAGGGTTTAACGTTCCTGCCGCTTGCGGGGGTATGGCTACCTGTGGCCAATGTAAGGTAAAGCTCTACACAAATGTAGGCCCATATACGGCTGCTGAAACTCCTCATTTTGATATGAAAACAAGGGAAACATCCCGGAAATTTTTAGAACAAGGCACCGGAGATGGTTATGTACGATTGGCATGCCAGGTCCGGGTAGAGAAGGATGTGGATCTGTATCTGCCCAAAGATACGCTATCGGTAAAACAATATACGGCACGATTGGTTAAGAAAAAAGCGCTTACCAGTGATAAGACAGAAATCTGGTTACAACCATCAAAGCCCATTCAATATAGACCTGGTCAATATATCCAATTGGCTATTCCTGAAGACTTCGTAGAAGAACATTATAAAAAATACGACACATTTATCAAAGAAGCTTGTAAGAATTTAGGGAAAGAGTTTATCCCTTATACACCCGGTGCAACTCTATACAGAGGCTATTCCCTTGCCTCTACAGAACCAGACCTTTTGAAACTTATCATTCGTATGGCCCCTGTTGACCCAAGTAGGGTTATAGAGAAGGGAGGGGCTCCTTGCATAGGACCGAGTTGGGCGCACCACTATATCCTTGAGAAAAATCTGTGGAATTTCTTCCGGGGCGAAAAAATACATTTCACCGGACCATATGGACATTTTACTTTAAGGGAACAACCACACACCGCAGTATTTGTAGCAGGCGGTGCAGGTTTAGCGCCTATCATTGCCCTCCTTGAGCAATGGTTCAAGGAAGGCCGCAAGGATAAGGCTATCTTCTTCCTCGGAGAACGAAGATTTCAGGATATTCCAACGTCTTATTTACCCAGGTGGTTAACCTGGCAACAAAAAAATCACAATTTTAAATTGGTGCCGGTACTTTCCGGAGCATTTCGCGGTGATAATCCTGCAGAATTAAACGATGTAGATAAAAGGTGTTACCATTGTCTTTCCGTTGATGGTAAACAGATTATCAAAGAACAAGGTCTGATAGATGATCAGGAAACTCACTGGAAGGGAGAAGTAGGATTCATTGGGCCTCTTCTCAGGACGTATCTTTCACCTGATCAGAATATTGTGTTTTACCTTTGCGGACCAGCTCCTATGACAGTTACCGTAATCGATGCGGCAGCAAACGTATTGAATCTGAAAAAAGAAAACGCCTTATTTGATGACTTTACGGGTACTTTAACTCCATCGGTAGATCTGCTGTATCAGAAACTTGAAATCAAAGAAAAGATCTACGCTTTAAATATACCAAACGCAGATAAGCTTATCGAAAAGATCAGTCACATCCTCATTATCCAGTTGATATTAAAAGACAAAATTGATGAAAGTTACCGTTTTCTTGAACAAGTAAAAGAGGCGATTGGCAAATCCGGGCAAGAATTGGAACTCATGCTTCTTTCATATAAGAGTTAAAACATACCTCAAGTTCGCTTGGAATCTGCTCGTGAAGCAAGAGAAAGATAAGCCTACGGTTTAGACTAACGAGCCTTTGTATAATAATGGTCTTGTTAGTTTCAATGTTTTAGGTACAGACAGAAAGACTTACTCCATTCTTTCCTTAAGGCAATAGGAAATAGTATTATTTTACAGATGAATTGGACTAGGATTTACTCTGTTTAAGTATCAGAAAAAGTTCATCCTTTAGGGCAAGCCGCCTTTTCTTAAGAATTTCCATTGCCATGTCTGATCTGGGTTCAATATTGTTCTCTACCCGATACACCTCTCGGTCGAGTTTGTGGTATTCATCAAATAGATTTTTAAAGTGCTCATTCGTCATTTTCAAATTATGAATTTCCTGACTATATTCAGGAAATTCGTGAATAAGACTATGATGTTCATTGTGCATACTATTTTTCCTTTCTCAATACATGTGATTTTCGGATATCCAGTCGGCTATCAGAAGAAAAAAAAAGAATTTGGGAATATATCTTACGCTAAGAATTAGATATTACAAGATCTCTATGTTAAACACATAACTATACAAGATCAAAGAAATATGTTGCTCTATAAGTTAGTTTTCCTTACCTTGCAAATATATAACAAAGCAGGTAATTTTGTCAACGAGGATATAATAATATAATACGAAGGTAAGGGTATTACAGGAAATTGCCGATCAATTCTGTAACGTAATTTGGAGAAGCACCTTGCTTACCGGAACATCTCTGATTTTGCAAGCATTCTCCATGAGAAGGATTTCTTGCGAAATATACCTAATCAATGTATAGTGTGTAAAAAATATACCTTTTATTTTTTCATAGTTCAGAAGATTGTATAATCAGATTCCAAATCTGGAGCAATTATGATTTTAGAAACTTTTATCAGTACGGCAAAAAATAATTTCAAGAAAACAGTAATCAGGGACTCCTTAGGTACTACATTGAATTTTGGACAAACACTTACTGCTGGTATCCTTTTATCAAAACATATCCGTGCTTTCGAGGGAGAAAACATCGCTATTGTATTTCCTGCTTCAGTGGGAGGAGCTTTAGCATATATTGCAACAATTTTTGCCGGCAAAATTCCTGTTGGTTTGAATTTTCTGGCAAGTAAAGAAGATCAGGATCATGCCCTCAGTATTTGTAACGTTAAAACAATTTTCACTTCTAAAATCTTTATAAAGAAAGCGGGAATACCAGAAGACCCGAGAATGGTTTTTATTGAGGACGTAAAAGAGAGGACATCAAAGCTCCAAAAGATCGTAACCTATGTATCCTGCAAATGGGGATCAAAACGTTCGCTTATTCAGAAATTTAAAAAGTACGACGCCCCTGATAAGACAGCCATCATACTCTTTACCTCTGGTTCAGAATCAACTCCCAAAGGGGTTTCTTTAACACATCACAATATATATGCAAGTATTCAAAACTTTGGCACGGCATTTAACCCTATCGGGGAAGATGTCATTTTAGGCACATTGCCATTCTTTCACGTTTTCGGTTTTACTGTTTGTTTATGGCTTCCTTTAACGATGGGGATAGGGGTTGTTTTTCATCCAAACCCGACAGAATACGAGCGAATTGGCAGGGTTATTGAGGATTATCGTGTAACCATGCTTTTAGGAACCAGCACCCTTTATCGTGGTTTTATGAAAAGGTGGAGTCAAGAACAGATTAAGAGTGTACGTCTGGCATTTGCTGGAGCTGAAAAATTACATGAGCATATAAGGAAAAAATTTCATGAGAAATTTGGGATACCTATATTTGAGGGATACGGCCTTACAGAAAGTAGTTCCTGTGTAAGCGTTAATCATCCAGGCGATTTCAGACATGGAAGTGTAGGTAAGGTTTTCCCAAATATTACCTGCCGGATTGTAAATCCAGAAACATACGAAGAGGTCACACCAGGAAAAGAAGGATTGATACTTATACAGGGTCCAAATATCATGAAAGAGTATTATAGGTCGCCAGACCTAACCAAACAGGCATTTTATAATGACTTCTATGTAACCGGTGATATAGGGAAAATAGAAAATGGATTTCTCTTTATTACCGATCGCTTAAAAAGATTTGCAAAAATTGGTGGAGAAATGGTTCCTCTTACCTTAGTTGAGAACAAATTATCGAGCATATTAGATAAACATACAGATCAGGAAAAAAGGAATTGTGCTGTTATAAACATCCCCCATACGCACAAGGGAGAGCAAATCATTGCATTCGTTGTTCACAACAATCCTGATAAATTCCTGTTGAATACTGAGCTTGATGAGCTCTGCGTTACAAGACTCTCACAACCAGATCATTATATTCCTATAGACACTATTCCCATACTTCCATCAGGAAAAGTAGACTATAAAAGGTTAAAACATATTGCGTTAGAACAACTTGCCGAGGTCTAACAACACCTGTATTTCCTTCGTAAAGTTGGCATGGTTGGCCATGAGATAATAAACAATAAGTTTAACCTTTACTATTTTTGATTGCACCTCCATTGTATTATGTCAATTATATCATTAAATATTCCAAACCTGGAAAGAAATAAACCGCTTGCGCCTTTTACAACATATCAAATCGGTGGACCGGCGGATTTATTTGTGGAGGTATATACCATTGATGAGCTGACACATGCTTTGTTGGAGGCGCAACGAAAGGGTGTCCCTTTTTTCTTACTTGGTTGTGGAGCTAATATTCTCGTTACTGATAAAGGATTTCGAGGACTAATTATCCGGAATTTAGCAAATAAAGTTACTTTCTTAGATAATAGCAGAGTATTAGCAGAAAGTGGCGCAACCGTCGCCCATCTTATAGAACATTGCAGGAATCGAGAGTTATCCGGCTTTGAGCACTTTATTGGTATTCCCAGTACTGTGGGTGGGGCCCTATGGCAAAATTTACATTTTCTATCGGCAGATAGACAACGTACGCTATTTATAGAAGAGATCGTTTTGTCTAGCCATATCTTAACAGAAGAGGGACAACACCGTACAGTTCAAGTTGATTACTTTCAATTTGGTTATGATCAGAGTATTTTACAGAAACGTCAGGATGTTGTGCTCGATGTTACCTTTCAACTTATTGCGAAAAGAAAAGACGAAATTCAGATAGTGATGGATGAAAATACGGCCTGGCGTAACGCTAAACAGCCGCAATTATCAGAATACCCAAGTTGCGGCTCTGTATTTAAAAAAATTAAAGGTATTGGAGCTGGAAGGTTGATAGAGCAGGCCGGACTCAAGGGCGCACGTATCGGCAATGCAGAAGTATCGAAGAAACATGCAAACTTTATTGTCAACACGGGTAATGCCCGGGCTGCTGATATTTTACAATTAATTAGGTATGTACAAGAGGAGGTAAAACGGAAATTAGGATACACCCTGGAAACAGAGATTACAATAATCGGGGAACAGGAATGAGTATTCCAGAACAAACTGACCGACGCTCTAACTCAAATATTGAAAAAGCTCTTAAGACCGTAGAAACAGAAATTTGAAAGCTTGGAAAAACGGAGAAGATGAGAGGATGGAAGATTGAAAATATGGATATTTCATACTCCCACCCTCATATCTTCTTAACTTCTAAATCACCGTGCCTCTGTAACCTCTATTAAACCTAATGTATATTATAAACCAGTTTTTCTCTGACAGGCTTAGAAATACCCGTATACCTCTCTCTAGCTAGCTTTTACAGAGATCTGCTTTGGTTTTACCTCTTCTTTCTTTTGCAAGGTAATCTCGAGCACACCATTTTTATACTCTGCCGTTACTTTGTTTGAATCTACAGACGGAGGAAGAGGAATAGAACGGGAAAAACTCCCGTAACGTCTCTCCATACGATAGAAGCTTTTATTCTTTTCTTCTTTTTCCTCCTTCTTCTCACCTTTTATTAAAAGGGTATTTTCCTGTATCGAAATATCTATATCCTTTGGGTCAATTCCTGGAATTTCAGCTTTTACCGTAACTTTTTCATTGGTTTCTGACAGATCAATAGGGGGTATCCAGCCACCTGTTTCCATACCAAATTCTGATAAATCAGATCCTTTAAAAAAACGGTCAAACATGCGGTTCATTTCATTTTGTAGAGAAGAAATGGTTGGTAATTGCGACCACTTTATTAGCTCTCTGGCCATACTATAATCTCCTTTAAAACAGAAAATGAAAGATAATAGATACAATTTTTATACATCTCAATATAACTGTCACATCAGCGGCAAGATTAAAAGGTTATTAGCTAACCTTTATAGAAATTTGTTTCGGCTTCACCTCTTCCTTCTTTTGCAAGGTAATCTCTAATACACCGTTTTTACACTCCGCTGTTACTTTATCTGTATCAACAGTAGCAGGCAGAACAACAGAACGGGAGAAACTTCCATATTGCCTTTCTATACGATAGTAGTTTTTTCCCTTTTCCTCTTTTTCTTCTCTCTTTTCACCTTTCAAGAAAAGGGTGTTCTCCTGTATTGAGATGTCTATATCCTTCGGGTCAATACCCGGTATCTCAGCCTTTACTGTAATTTTGTCATTTGTTTCTGATAAGTCAATAGGTGGTAGCCACATACCCGTTTCAGTTAAACTTCCCTCTCTAAAAATCCTATCCATCATCCTATTCATTTCGTTCTGTAATGAAGAAATAGTTGGCAAATACGACCACTTGGTAAGCTCTCTTGCCATAACAGGCTCCTTTCAAAAATTAAATTAATAAATGATAAAGCATTTGTTCTGTTATGAAGCAAAAATAATACCTAAAAATAATTTTTTACATATAATTTAATTAATATACCGCAAATTAATGATTTATGGCTTAGTAATATTATTCGAAGCATGAATAAGCACTGCCATATTGACAGTACAGTATTGAATAAATGCCACTAAGTTCGTACCATTATGTAAAAGTAATTTTTAATTTTCTTGAAAGGTTTAATAAAATTTGTTTTATTTATTCTCATGAAAATAAATAGAAACACTATAATTAAAGATCTTATTGAATTTCACCCGGAAACTCTTGCTGTATTTAAAAAATACAATCTCGTCATCGCCGGTGGTGTCCGTGGACCTAATGAGCCTATTGCCTTCTTTGCAAAGGCACATGAGGTTGATTATGATACCCTTGTTAAAGAGTTAAATGAAGCTATTGAAAAGGGTGGTGGAGAGCATATAGAAATACCGAAGCTTGAAGAAGACAAGATTTATGAGAAATTTGCTAAAACAGCTATCATTCTGACACTTACGGCAGGTGTAACTTTTGGCGCTATTATCCTGAGTTACATTGCTATGAAGGCAAATTTTAATTCGATTTACTATGCGCTCATTCAGGCACATGGCCACGCACAACTTTATGGATGGGTTGGACTTTTCATTATGGGCTTTGCTTTGTATATCGTACCAAGGGTAAAGAATACTCCTCTTCAAAACAAAGGCCTGGTAAATACCTGTTATGGACTTATTGTTACTAGCATTTTACTGAGAGCAATCATACAACCCTTACCTTTTCATGCTATTAGATTTTTACTCCTGGTATCCGGTATTCTTGAAATCCTTTCAATTTGCCTATTTATCTTTATTATTCTCAAGACTATTTTCTCAAGTAAAGAAAAGATCGCTGTCTTTGATAAGTTTTTCAAGATGGGAATTATTTGGTTTATCATAGCTGCATGTATTGATTTAGGAATGGTAATCTATTTATATGCCCATTCCTCCTACGAGATTCCCAGATCTATTTTCAGCCCTTATGTTCATCTTTATCTCTTTGGCTTTGTATGTATGTTTATTTTTGCTGTAAATATAAGGACTGTATATGCATTTCTCGATATTAAGCCTGTCAGGGAAGAAGCTGTCAACTCGACCTTTTGGATTTTAAATATATCGATCCCAATTTATTTCATTGCACATATATTTGCAGATAAAAGCGTCCTGGCGCTTCGCTGTTCACAGATCATTGTATTCCCTATGGCATTTGCTATTTTCGCATTTATCTATGGCTTACGTGTCTTTGAAAGGTCTACAAAAGAACTCCATGATGTAATTATGGATAGGAGCTATGCCAAGACGATTCGTACGGCGTATATTTGGCTTATCGTCAGCACTATTATATTACTTGTAATACCGTTTTTAGGGCATGGAACACACGTGCAGAAATTATTCCACGGTTCGCTGAATCACGCCCTCACCGTTGGATTCATAACGATGATAATTATTGGCTATGCATCTAAAATGGTCCCAACCTTTAAAGGGATTGATATGCATAGTCTGAAGTTGTCAAATATCACCTTTGTCCTGTTGAATATTGGCTGTTTTATCAGAGTATTCTCCCAAATATTAGTAGGTATAAGCGAAGGAAAATCAGTATTTTATGTAGCGGTTGGCACATCTGGCTGGTTTGAGTTGGCGGCGCTAGGTATTTTTGGATACAATCTATGGAAGACTATGGATACTACTATCCAAGAATCCAAGCCTTCGCTCCCTAAAAAATTAACTAAAGTTACAAAAGATACAAAGGTATTTGATATTGTAGATCAACACCCGGAAACACTTCAAATATTCCTGGATTTTGGATTTGCTCAAATGGCAAATCCAGTTATGAGAAATACTATGGGGCGAGTCGCAAGTATAGAGATGGCAACAAAGATGCATAACGTAGATCTGGATAAGTTCCTTGATGCCCTTAATAATAAGATTGCAGAAAAAAAATAAACCATTACGATCTGATATCAATATACTCCAGCCTTTTCACTCATAATAGACTTTTCCATTTCAAATTACCTCTTAAAAAGTAGTTTTCTCACTCTTTTTTGTCTAAAAAAAGAAATAACAAAAATGTGCCATGTCACATGACACACTTGTGTGACATGGCACACTTATACTGTTTTATCTAAATAATTAATTCTATATGTTTACATTCTATAACAGATTAGCTTTATTGATCTTATTTAAATAAAAATATACTTAAATTATTTTTTCCTCATTATGGTACATTTTTTGTTAAT
>JAANMY010000946.1_pt1 | contig 36494 bp, 30 predicted proteins | sample 7279691 | NCBI WGS metagenome assembly JAANMY01 (sample SAMN14094543, study PRJNA606508) | bioreactor metagenome | isolation source: A lab-scale SPAN reactor treating ammonium-rich wastewater day 388 | place: Ireland: Galway | collected 2018-02-07
ATATCTTCCTGTCCGGATTCCGGGTCTCCGGCTTTTTGAAAATTATCCTACGGATTCTCCACACGGATCTTTTTCTGCCCCCCTTGCAAGACACTCGAAATATTCAATCTAGAGGTAACCCTGAATGGACTATATATAGATAACTTAAGGAAAAATGCTCCGTTGTCATTCTTTTCCTGTTTACGTTAAAACAGGCCCGCGGTGACTCTTATCCCTTCATAAGATGCAGAGCAAGGCTTTAGCCTTGCCGCTCCCCGCCTGAACATATACACGAGGAGCAACCTTAAAGGATTGCCCTACAGAATTGAAATTCCTATACATTCAGTGAGATTGTAAATCAGGATATACCGTAATTCTGATGAATTTATCTATAGCGTTACACACTGCCCAAAAATTGTTACCCTGTAGTAATACATAAGTAACTACCACCAAATTAAAGAGTATCCTCCAGCACAAATCCAACTTTTATGATAACCTCCCAGCGAGCAACCTTTCCATTTTCAATACGGCCTCTGGTTTCAATAACCTCAAACCATCGCATATTTCGGATAGTTTTTGATGCTCTGGCAATTGCATTTTGAATAGCATCTTCTACGGTAGTTGTGGAAGAACCTGCCAATTCAATAATTTTATATATATGATCACCCATACAACATCTCCTTTATATAAATTTTACCGAAATATCAATTTCCCTAATCATTTCACCCCTTCGGGGTTACTTATCCTGCAAGCATATCAGCCCTTTGGAATTTGAACCATGCCTCAAAAATAAAAAATACTATCCGAGATATACACAGAACGGATATTCATCATCCAGAATGGTTCCATAATGACTGGCTAATCAGTAAAATGCAAATGAAATTTTTGAAGTTCCATTATGTCTGGATATGTTACCAATAAGGGCGATATTAACTTCTTAACTAACATAAAATTTCATAGTCCAGTCTTATGGGAATAAACGCAATCTTCAGTTTATTTCGCCTTGATTTATCTACCTATTCGATTAATATATTAACATGGTAAGAACAAAGCATTTACACAACAGATAAAAATATATTTGGCTCATGCTGGCAAATGCATCACCCTGCAAAAATAACAAAATCAGTATCCGATATTCTTTTTCGTACCTATGAGAGTTATGAAGATTGTTATTCTTGATCATATTCAATTAGCAGAACGGCACATTACAATACTGAAGGAACTTGGAAATGTGGTAAGGTATAATGGTTACCCTTTAACTGAAATGGAGAGCATTGAGAGGATTGCAGGCGCAGAGATACTTATATCTGGTTGGACAAATATCACAACACATATTATTCAAAATTCTCCTTCACTAAAATTCATCATTGTGCCGGCAGTAGGATATGAGAATGTAGATGTAAAAGCGGCATCGCAGATGGGGATTATGGTATCAAACTGCCCTACACACAATACTCAAGCTGTAGCCGAACATACGATAGCGTTAATGCTTTTGATTGCCCGCAGAATTACTGAAGCAAATACCCGCCTTAAAAATGGCGAATGGAAGCCATCGGAATATATGGGTATAGAACTGAGAAATAAGAAATTAGGACTTATAGGATATGGCAATATAGGAAGAACCGTAGCACACATTGCCCAAAACATAGGAATGAAAGTTTCTCACGCAAATTCCAAAACCCCGCCGGACGGATTAGATCAACTTATCGCAAACTCGGATTTTGTCAGCTTACACCTCCCTGTTACTGATAAAACCAGGCATCTTATGAATGAAAGAAGACTGCGGCTTATGAAAAAAGATGCATATCTTATCAATACTGCACGGGGTGCAATACTGGACCAAAAAGCGCTTATCAAGGTACTAAAATCAGGCCATTTGGCAGGCGTCGCTTTGGATGTATTCGAAAACGAGCCGCATGCCGGTAAATTATCAGGAGAATTATTGGATTTGGTGAAATGTCACAATGTTATCGCTACACCTCACATGGGATTTAACACACAAGAGGCATCATATCGGCTAGGTGAAGAACTCATAGCAAACATACAAGCAATAATGAGTGGAAATCCGATAAATATTGTATCCTGATAACTCGCAGAAAGTATAAAAATCGAAAACCAGTTCCGTGAAATACTCTCCTGATATTGATTAACGCAGCGGTTTCAATAAATATTCCAATCCATTCAGTTTGATCTCATAGACACACTCAAGCATATTACCTATTATTCATGATAATGATTTATACTCTGCCAGTAATTTCCTGAATTTGTTAACCGTCACTTCATACGCTTCTTTTCCGGTAAGGTCAACTCCGGCATCTTTCAGAATTTCAAGCGGTTCCTTGTGTAATCCTGCTTTCAGGAATGTCAGATAATCTTCGACAGCACCTTTTTCACCGGAGGTTACACGTTCGGATAAAGCGATTGCCGCGGATAAACTGGTAGCATATTTGTACACATAAAATGCATGGTAAAAATGGGGAATTCTTGCCCACTCGTAGTTTAACTGATCATCAATAACTATGCCCTTACCCAGATATGTTTCAAGATTTTTCCGGTATATGCCGGTTATGCTTTTTGCGATCAGTGCCTTGCCGGATTCGGCCATCTCATGAATATCTTTTTCGAAATTTGCGAACATGGTCTGTCTGTAGAAGGTTGCCTCTATGCGTTTCATGTTGTGATACAGAAAAAATTTCCTCTCTTCACTGGATTTAGCAATCTTTGACATATGATCAAACAGCAAAGCTTCATTAAATGTCGATGCTATCTCAGCCAAAAAGATTGGATTTTGATAATAGATGTAGGGTTGATTTTCAATGGAGTAGTCCCGATGCAGGCAATGGCCGAATTCATGGGTAAATGTTGAAACATCAGAGAATTTTTCCGTGTAATTTAAAAAAATTAATCCCCTGCTCGCATAACTACCCCAGGAGAACGCCCCTGATCTCTTGCCGGGGGATTCAAATACATCAATTACCCTCGCATGAACAGTAGAATCGTACTTCCTGAGATATTCTGCGCCGAGGGGTTCAAGCGCTGTACGAACCAGATCGATTGCTTCTTCATAGGAATATTTCTTATCAACCTCATGAACCAGGGGAACATAATTATCATAGAAGTGTAATTTTTCAATTCCAAGCTCTTCCTGTTTCAGGACATTGAATTCACTGATCGCATCAATATTCTCTTTTACAACCTCAATGAGATTACTGAATACCGTAGTTGGCACATAATCGGGAAACAGAGACATCTCCAGCATAGACGAATAGTTCCGAACCTTCGCCAGTTTAATATTTGCAAGTACATGTGCTGCATAGGTATTTGCCAGGACGTCAATATTCTGCCGGTAAGGCCGGTAATAAAAATCAAACACTTTTTGCCGGAGAGCCCGGTCGGGTGATTCCAGCAATTGCGCATACTTTGCATGAGAAAGACGAATTATTTCTCCCTTGTGTTCAAATTCCCCGAACGAAATATTGTTATCATTATAAGCCGAAAAAATATCATCAGACTTATCCAGGGCAATTTTCAGTTCCGCTAAAACAGTTTCCGTTTCTTCAGAAAGGATATGAGGATTGTACCGGGCATAGCCTTCCAGGAAGAAGCGATACCCCGCCAGATGAGGATTTTCATGAATCATGGTATCGATATCATTCTGTGATAAAGAGGACAGCTCTTTTTTAATGAAAACAGTTTGTGCGGAAATCTTTGAGACGAGCAGTTCGATACGCCCTTTCATCTCTTCATATCTGGCGTTTCGGGTATTCTCAAAAAAGCGGACATTTGCATACACATATAAATTTTCTCTCATGATAGAATGGTTAACATAAAACTGCATAAACTGCTCAAGTTTACGGGGATCGGCAAGAGAGCCTTTGAACTTGAGAAGCTGAGGAAATTCTTTTTCTACCTTGCAATAGTCTTCTTCCCAGCTATCATCCGATACATACAAAACAGACACATCCCATTTATAGGTATCTTCTATTTGATCCCGGATTTTAATCTTACTCATATATTTTTATTTCATCATCCCTTCTTTATATTCAAATATGTATGGCAGTCTGCGTAAACCTGTCGCAATAGCCGGACTTGCCGTAGTATGTCTTCTCTAGTAATCCAAAACAGAGAACAAAAAATTGGTTAAAAAATCAAATAAAAAATCCCAATATCCTTTTACCGATACTGGGATTCCTTATTTTGTTATTATAATTATATTGAGTCGATTACTCTATATTCTTTTATATACTATAACTATTTAGTTGTTTCTACTTTAAAATAAGAGTACGCTTTTACATACATTTATAATTTAACAACTTTTGCTGCCTTATAACCCTTTTGGTCTTTAATAACCTCGAAGTCGACCTTATCTCCTTCGGCGAGAGTTCTAAATCCACTACCTTGAATTTCGGTCTGATGTACAAAAACATCAGTTCCGTTATCCTGAGTAATAAAACCAAAACCCTTTTTGTCATTAAACCATTTTACTGTTCCAGCTGCCATTCAAATCACCCCCTTTAAGCATGAAAAAGTTAAAAAATAAAAAAAGGCTACAATAGTTGCAACTATTGCAGCCTTATTATCACATCAAAACATATAATACGAATCTTGTAATACAGCCAAAAGTCAACTATATTCACTATATTACTACATATCACATGTTAAAACAATACTAAATAATAATATATTTTAAATAATATATTTTATAATCTGAACCTTTCAAAATTAAAGGACGTGTAATTCACTAATTTTGCGAAAATGATGACCGTAAATTGCAAGAGTAACAGAGAGCGATAACAATTCCCGGCGATGAAAAGACGTCCATAATAAGAGTTTCCAAAATTGGGTACGCTCATTGCCCATGATACCAATGTGGTAGATAACACGAAATAATGCTAATATATGACTAAATTCAAATTGGGCTTTAACCTTTGGCATTTTATATTCGCGAAAAAAGGTCTTTATGCGCTGATAATAGTTTTCAGGGGAATAAATATATCTCAATATATTTTTATATCCTTCCTGAAATGTATCCATGTCCATGGTAGGAATAATGTTCGTTGTGCCGTCTACATTATCCCCCGACATCTGTCCAAGTAAACGCCCCTCTTGCTTTAGACGTTCGTATAGTTTTGTTCCTGCAGGGGCCTGAAGCAGCCCAATCATTGCTGACACAATCCCGCTTTTCTGTATAAAATCAATTTGCCGCTGAAAGATGGATGGAGTATCACTATCAAAACCTACGATAAAGCCTGCTTGTACCTGCAGTCCGGCTCGCTGAATACGCCGCACGTCTTCAATTAAATTACGGTTTTTGTTCTGTTTTTTGTTACATTCTGCCAGGCCATCCGTATCCGGCGTCTCAATCCCAATAAAAACCGCATCAAAGCCTGCTTCAGACATCATTCGCATCAAGTCATCATCATCAGCCAGGTTGATAGAGGCTTCCGTGTTAAACGGTATCGGTACATGTTCTTTTTGCCATGTAATTAAAGCAGGAAGCAATTCTTCCTTGAGGTTTTTTTTGCTCCCGATGAGGTTATCATCTACGAAGAATACGGGTCCGCGCCACCCCATACGGTAGAAACTATCCAGCTCGGCAATGATTTGTTCAGCGGTTTTGGTACGTGGGCGTCTTCCAAATAATGATGTCACATTGCAGAACTCGCAGTGATATGGACAACCCCGGGAGTACTGTATACTCATCGAGGCATATTGCCTCAGATCGGCTAATTCCCAAAGAGGTGTCGGGGTCTCCTGAATATCAGCAAACTGAGATGTGGTGTATATCCGCCTGGCACAATTATTATTCAGATCTTCTAAAAAAGGCGGCAAGGTTAGCTCTGCTTCGTTAAGAACAAAATGGTCGACATGCTCAAATTGCTCATGCTCGCTCGTGAATAAAGGCCCTCCGGCAACTACCTTAAGGTTGGCTTCCTTGCAGCGTCTGATGATCTGCTGAGCCGACGTTCTTTGTATAACCATACTGCTGATAAATGCATAATCCGCCCATAACAGATCTTCATCCTTGAGTCTTGTTACATTGACATCAACTAAACGTTTTGACCACTCAGGTGGGAGCATTGCAGCAACTGTCAGTAATCCTAGCGGCGGAAAGGAGGCCTTTTTGCGTATGAACTTAAGTGCATGTTTGAAACTCCAGAATGTATCTGGGAACTCGGGGTATATCAACAGTATATTCATTATGTTTGTCAGAATAACCTCAATAAATATTAAAAATACTCCTACACAGCTAATTATAATCTTTACCTTTTATAACATAAATAAACATGATGTCAAATGCAAAAGGAAGGGAAAGGAAATTCGATGAGAATTTTCCAGTAATATCAAGAGGTTAAAGGAGAGAGATGCTTCAAAAGGAGAACGGAGAAACCTTTGAGCTTATGCTGATGTTCAAGTCACTACAGGCTTACAGAAATGTGAGATAAAAGATATCGGGTAAAGGCGCAACCTTTGACCTCTGCATTCTCAAGTTCATAATAGTAATCTTTTGAGAAGGAGTTATTCTGCCGCAGGGTTTTATTTAAGTTTTTATTATAATAAAAACTTAAATTTTTCGGCAGCTTTCAGGATGATGTCTATACCCCTATCCAATTGATATCTGGTATGTTCAGAGGTAATAAATATACGAATACGTGCTTCATTTTTTGGTACTGATGGAAATTGCAGGATACTTCCATCAAAACCTTCTCTCTGGAGAAAGTCGTTGAGTTTTAAGGTATTTCGTTCTGAGCCAAAAATCACCGGAACAATCCAACTTTTACTATTTCTCATATCAACTTTTCCTGCAAGTTTTTTTCTAAAATACGCCGCATTTTCCCGTAGTAATCTGCGCCTCTTCTCGCCCTCAGGCCCTGACGCCAGTTCGAGCACCTTAATCATACCACCGGTTACTGCAGGATCTAAAGCGCAGGAAAACATGCGGCATTTTGCATACCAATTAACGTAACGGACTACCTCTTTTTTTGCGAGTAATGCGCCACCAACCCCACTAAATGCCTTACTAAAAGTAATGACATAAAGATCGATGTCTTCTAAGACGCCAGACTCTTCACTGACTCCTCTGCCATTTTCACCGGCAATCAGAGTTGAATGAGCCTCATCAACAAGAATGCTTGCCTGATAATTTTTAACCACCCGTACTATATCACTAAGGTCACCATAATCACCATCTGCACCATATAGACTTTCGACGCAAACAAGAACACGTGATTTTCCATGGGAAACTTCTTGTAAAACTTGTTCGAGATGTTCAATATCATTATGTCGAAAATAGGAGCAGTTTGCCCCGGATATCTTCGCCCCTTCAAGAATTGATGTATGAACCGATTGATCCATTACGATATGATTTCCCGGCTTCATGTAAGCCTGTATAACACCTACGTTCGCGCTATAGCCAGAGGGAAATAATGATATTGACCGGTCGTCTAATCCAAAAAAATGCGTGAGATCCTCTTCCAGCTTTTTATGAATACCATACGTACCACTGATCACGGGTGAACTAGCCGCACCAAGACCATAGGTATCGAGAGCATCTTTTGCCGCTGCAATTACATCAGGATGATAGCCAAATCCCAGATAGTTATAGCTGGAAAAATTCAATAGTCTCATTCTATCACCCGTTTCACGCTGGATTTCAATTTCGGTTTTTTGCGCCCCAAGTCTTGGCGATTCAAATGTGTATAAACCATCCCTCGTTGCACTCTCTACCCATTCGTTAAAATGCTTTATTTCTGTCAGTTCAGATCCGGGATTGCCGATAAACATATCATAGGTATAGTTCTGATAATTTTGAGATTTATCATCAGACTCTGCCTGGAATTTAACTTTACGATTCTCCAGAATTTTACGGGTAAGCTCACGTTTTTCTTCTGACGATATACTTTTTGCATTAACAGAACTCATGAAAACCTCCCTTTTCTATGAAAATACCTATTACTGCTCAATATCAGATAAGATTTGTAGAATCCTACTTTCTACGAAGAATTACGTAGTAATAATACAACAGAAACACAAGATTAATCCTCCCTTCCCTTGATGGGAGAGGGCTATGGTAAGGGTGCACAATGAGATTGTTTTCTTTCCCTTATTCCCGTCCCACCACGGGGGAGGAGGTACTGAATTTTCTCGTATATATACCGTAATTACACAAAATCAAGCTGAGAGCTTCCCTTGATTTCTCCCTTGCAGAGGAGAGAAAAGGGGTTATAAATTTCAAGTTCAGATAAAACAAAAAAACCTTACTTCGAGAATATTAAGTCAAATATTCTCAGAGTAAGGTTCTCTGATTTATTTCGAATATATTTATCATGTTCGGTAGTAGGGCTATCTTTCATTCATAGGAGAGACGCATCATGATGCGCCTCTGCCAGTGTAATTAAAGATCCTTTACTTTGCGTCCCCTGATCACTCAGGGTTTGCCTTTATCGCTCTGTCTTAATTTTTAAACGCTACCTATATAACAAGTATGTTGTCTTATGTCAAATAAAATAATATTTTTATTTAAAAGCTATAAAAGAAGTGACGAAAAACTAACCTGATTTCTTGGATCGTTTTAGTTTCTTTCCCAGCCTGAGTATCGATAGGAAGCGAGGTACAAACTGATCAAATAGGTGAAAAGAATTATTTCTCCTTACCATTTTACTTTGATTCTTAAGATTATCTTTCTTTCTTGGATCAAAACGGTCTATAGGATCATCAACAAGCTCTCTGGTGTCTTTATCTCGTTCATCAAGGATAAAAGACGGGACAGATTCTGTTATCCTCGTCCTCCGATTCAGCCTCATATTCGAATTGTCACCTAACTTTGCGATAATCTTGAAGTCAAAAGCCCTGATCATTTCTGGTGTAGCTCCAAAAGCAAAATTTACACAGCCATAGTCTGAAGATACAATTACATGGGCTAGTTCTTTTAAACCATTTTTATCAAACGGAATATAGACCGGTTCACCTATGGATAGTTCATCAAATCTCTCAAGGGTGAATTTTGATGTTTTAATTAATTCTGCAAGCGATTTATCCAACAAGTCGAGTTTGAAAAAACAATCCTCCGATGCACGACGCACGATGTCATCAGCAGCAGGAAAATCTACTTTTCTCCACGTATTTAACAAATTCTCACCATCGTAATTAGCCAATATCCAGGGAAGGATAAACCAAAAATGCCTTCTGTACTCAGGGGGAATGCTAATGCCCTGTAAATGGTAAATGTTTCGGCCATCTTTATCTTTATGGTTTGATAAACCGCAACTCACAAGAAACGTAGTTTGTAAATGGTTTAAGCAGTAAAGAGGCAAAACCGGCGATTTGCAGAAAGCATTTTTGTACTTATCATACAGATTGTAAAGCTGATTTAATAGCTTAAGACTATCTGAAGAAATTTTCGGTGGAACAATCATCCATCGATAATCTTTCGATAAAGAACGGGAATATAAAAGTTCCTGGTATTTCATTTGATCTGCCTTACCCTCTCCATTGCTTTGCCCAAGAGCGGTTCTATATGTGTCTCAAATTGGCTTAAAATTTCGTAATCCTTATTTTTTTCTTCTAAAATAGCTCTGGCGATACTCTCGGCATCAGGCTTACGCATGATGAGAGACCAGATTTTATTTACCAGCCCCGCTTTTTTCAGGATTTCTGAAAGTTCTTTTTCCCTTTGCCTTATACTCTTGCTGGCTTCCTCTCTCATCTGCTTTAAAGTTTGCCCTAAACAATAAAACAAAACATGTTCTGCATTCACCGGTTGTGGAAATCCCACAATCTTATCTTCGGACCTAAAAGGATGTTTAACATCCTCTGTAGGAGTAACAGACCGATGAACATTACCCTCTCCTACTGCAGAGACAGGAACAATACACCCCTCCCAGGAGGGATTTTGCTTCTGTAAAGATACCATCTGATTAAATACTTCCAGGCCCCGTTCAATCAACGGCGCATAATTGTCAGTTTTCCACCTGGCATCAACCGTATCTGCCTTTGTTAACATGATTACAAATATTAAATTCCTATTCGGATAAATCCTGCTATAGGTTGTGAATATCTCATGGATCCTGCGTGCTCCTGACCGATGTCGTGCTTCTTTAATATTCGGATAATACGTCAGGACAAAGGCATCTGCAACCAGGATAACAGCATTACTGAGTTCAATATGAGAAGCCAGGTCAGTAATTTCAGATCTGACCATATCCGGGGATTCCTGAGTATCCGTTGTATCCGTAATTTCTGTTAAAATACCTCCGCGATAATCTATCCAATCAAAATAGGTTACCGGCCTTGAATTATGATACACAGTAAAAGGCCATACCGTTGTCTGCTGTGTACCGTCAGGCCATTTTAACTTATCGGCAAGTGAAAACCTGCTAAAATCGCCAACACTCAATATGGCTTTATCAAATTGCTGTACAGAACGCGGGGCAATGTAAAAACCTGCCTCATTTTGCCCTGCATCTCCAAGCGTTTCATAAAGTGCTGACATATATGCCGTTTTGCCAGAACCTGATATACCTACCATAGTTACTTTCATATCTCATTTACCTCTCATAAATCATTTCATAATTACTGTGGGAAGTTTTGGAATACATGCTATCTCATGATAAAACCATACCCATACTATGCCTTCGTTTTCTGCCTCATCATTTCAAAAACTATACCAAAAATACCTCCCATGAATGGCGCTATAATCGCTAGTTTTGAAAAACCTGCAATAATCCAAATTACTACAAAAAGAGAAAACCCTACCATTGCACCCAGGAAAAATGCCTGTATGAGTTGCGCAGGCGCTCTTTGAATTTGCCCAGATGCTCGTTGCTCCGGGAGTTTCTGCTCGTTCGGCATTAAAACCCTCTTACTGAGGTCCTTATGTCTTTCAATATTGTCTGACATTTGTTTACCTTCAAATAAAATGAAAAATCTTGCGTATATTACTTAAGCTATTATATTACTAAAATAGGTACTTTTTTAGCAACCTTTTTGTCAATTAAGCGCATATAAAAAACGTGCTGCAAATTTATTTAAAAAAACATTTGACATTATATTCCTATTTGCTATTGTTGCAAAAAATATAAAAAATTCTAAAACAGATATCTATGAGAATAAAGATAACGCTTTCAGCAGATAGGCCAGCCATTATCGACTTCAACTATCAACATCAGATACAGGCGTTAATCTATGGATTTCTCTTCACATCAAACCCAGACTATTCCCGATGGCTTCATGAACAAGGCTTTGTTTACAAAAAGGACAAACGGTTCAAGTTCTTTGTCTTCTCGGGGATACTATTCCATGGTCCAATCAAGATTATCCGTTCAGGCCACACAAATCATGGAAATAATAAAACGAATCAATCACCAAACAATTTCAGCAGCTCACATGGTGGTTTTTCATTCAAAGCCTCTCAATCCAGTCATTTCACCTTTTCCTTTCAAATAGCATCACCCGTCGATCTGTTTATCCAACATCTGGTAGATGGTATATTTACTGAAGGGCAGGCGGTGAGGCTTGGCAGACAAACGTTCAACGTCTGTCAGGTAGAAACATTGCCGGATCCTCTAAACTACTTAAACGGCTTAAACGATTTAAACGGGTTAAATAATTTAACCCTGCGTCCTTTAGAATCCCCTATTTTCATCAAAAAACCCATGCCGCAAGGCCAGCAGGATGTCTTTCTGTATCCTGGCGATGAAGGTTACGAGGAATTTTTGAGACAAAACCTCATGCACAAATACGAAACGCTTTATGATAAACCCTTTGGCGGCGACAGCAAGCGCCTAAAGTTTACCTTCTATCCCATTGCTGGAAAATCAATAAAACAGTTTACTGTTTTTAGTACCGGATTAGACAGCAGTGTGAGACCCATCAATATAAAAGGCACCTTACAGCCCTTTATTGTTACCGGTCATAAAGAATTAATCAAGATAGGCCTGGAATGTGGCTTTGGGCAAAATAATAGTATGGGATGTGGGTATGTGGAAGTCATACAAACAGTTCAAACCGTTTAAACGGTTTGAACTATTCTTATATTACTTCTTTAAAACCTCTAACAGGAGATTCCCTATGCACTTCGAAGACCTTGAGATCTGGAAGGCAGCGAGGGTATTAACAAATAAAATTTATGGAATTACCAAAGAGGGCGCTTTTGTAAAAGATCGCAGCCTCAGAGACCAAATCAGGCGAGCATCCGTTTCCATCATGTCGAACATAGCCGAAGGGTATGAAAGAGGGGGCAATCAGGAATTAATCCAATTTCTATCAATAGCCAAGGGGTCATGTGGTGAGGTGCGATGCCAACTATATATAGCAGGTGATCAGAGGTATATTCCTCTAAAAGATTTAAATCCCATTCTTGAACAATGTAAACGTATTTCAATAATGATTAACAATTTTATGGAACACTTGAAGGACAGCCGATATAAAGGGTCAAAATATAAATTACCAAGGCAAAAAAGCATAAAAGAAATAGTAGATGAAATTGCAAACAGAGTTAAAGCAAATCCCGATCAGACAACCGAACCGTCTTGAACGGCTTATTAAACGGCTTAAACGGTTTGAACAGTTTAAACCGCTTAAAAACTACTTATTAAACCGTTTGAACGGCTTAAATTGTATTTAATTCCCTTTCTGAAAATGGGGACATTATTTTCTCAACAAAAGAGATAAAAGTCTTTAGGTTGTTTAAGAATTGCAATTGCCTCTTTTTACCCCAGGATGATATTGTAGGTGCAATTAATTTTCTTAGTTTGATTGCCCGGAATGGATTACTGAAGCTATAAAATTAACATGATTTTTATATAGTGGAGGCAACATGAAAGAAAAAGATAAAGAGATTATGCTGGAATTCAAGAGATGATTGACAGAGGATATTCGGGTTCAGATAGAAAAAGTAATAGCATTTGGTTCAAGGGCGAGGGATGAAGCGACGGAAGACTCTGACCTGGATGTTATTGTTCTCGTAAGAGAAAAAACTCCTGAAATCGGGAAAAGGCTGAAGGATGTCGCCTATCGTGTACTGTGGGATTATGACTTTAAACCAATAATCTCTCTTAAGGTTTTCAGCAAATTACAGTTTGAAGAAGCAACTGCCAGGGGTTTTTCTTTTTATAAACACATTCAAAACGAAGGTATTTCTGTATGAGCGAGGAAGTCAAAAGGCTTATAGCAGCCAGAAAATAAGAGAGACAGCAGACTATGATATTCAGGAAGAGGTTATTGAACCTGTTGCATCGCTTAAGATTGAAGAAGGAAAGGATTTCTTAACAGCAATCAAAAATCTCCTCGGAGTTTTATAAGGAAATTCAAACTAGGAACATTATGCCATTATTCATTTTCATCTGCTTGAAGAGTCTGGTTAATTTAAACGGCTTCACTTGCTTGAGCAGCTTGTACGGCTTAAACTGTTTGAATACTTTTATAAGGAGTTAATCATGTCATTATTCAATTGGACAGGAAATTCGTGAAGATGAATGATATGAAAGCGTTTAATATAAAGGAATCTTTAAATAAGTTAGGAATCATATTAGATGATATCCAGATCGTATCAGATGGGATACAAGGATATATTGTGATATTGACATCTAATTTGGTAGATGATGATAAGCATAAAATAGTAGATTTGGGTTTCAAACAAATTAATGAAGAGTTATGGTATAAACCAGGCGATGTTTCTGATGAAATTACACGGGATCAACTCTTTTCAATACTTGAGCGAAAAAAGGATCAAGATTTTTATAAAAATAAAGCAGAGTTTGTTAAGGTTGTATCGGTTATATGGGAGAGAATTGTTAATAATTTTAAGTGTGCATGTGAATCATTTAGGGAAAAACTTCAACCAACATATAGACAGGTAGCCATAGCATGTAAATTTAAGGATTTTGTATGTACAAACGAAGATGAGTTTAAGATATTTATAAGCTATCTAAAGCAGTTCAGCTCTGAAAGTTTTAAAGACCTTAAAGAAGAAGAATTTGGGAAGAAACTCAAGAAAAATTTTTCAAGTCATGAATTTTATAAAAAATTAGACTTGCGAAACTACTTTGACCACGATCCAGGTAAAGACCAAAATCCAGAGATCAAACAGGAAGAAATAAGAAATTTGTACATTGATTTGCTAGGTAAGCCAATAGCACGTAAACCTGTGGATTTTTATAATATGCAGAAAAGATTACTTGAATTATGTGATGAATGGTTTGAAGAAATTATTAAGTACTGTGAGGGCAATTATAGATAAAGGAGTACTTCATGATTAAATTTGTTATATCAACCTTCAACGATTTCTGGATGGACAATGCTGCTGAAAATTTTTATCGAATTGTTAAAGAGATTGCAGAGGTAGAACCAGAAGTTGTTGAATCTGACTTATCTGAAAATAATATCGAAATTAGAATTACCAATAAAGAAAAATTTGCTTCCTTTCTTAAAGATAAAATTATAAGCCGAAGAGATAAATATATTTTTTTTGAGAAGGAAGACACTAAAACTAAACTGATAAATAATGTAAAAAAAGACTTCGTGATTATGCAATATGGCACAAAAATAAAAGGTAAAAATGTGTTAAAGGAGCAGGTTTATTCCGATGGTGATCTAGCTTCTTTATTAGAAGAACTTATAAAGGATTTAGAATCAGAAAAGAAGAAGAAAACCTGTGTCCTCTGTAATCGTAGCTTTGCAAAATCAATTGGAAATTTAAAGCAATCGATTTATCCATTTTCCACAAAAATAAAAAGCCTATCAGGGATTAGAACAGAGTTAGATTCCGACCATAATATCCAACAAATGAAAGACTACTTTGATAATGTTTGTCCTGTTTGTTATGTGGTGGGTGCTTTAGAATGGTCAGATGGTGGTATTATTTATAGATGTTATCTGAATAGCGGAAAATCTATATTTTTACTTCCTTCTTATGGAGATTTAAAAAAACTCCATCAATTAAAATCAAAATATATAAGTAGACTACCCATTGGAGAATCAAGGTCAAATGTAATTTTTAAGTTTAAGAAGGCTACCGGTGAAGAAGGTTCTACTGTTCCTGTTGGAAACAATACCTTAATGCTCGGCTTTTTAGAGAAAGCAATTGATGAGTGTTTGGTAGAAAATGAAAATAGAATTAGTTTTTGGGAGGTGAGGAAAAAATATGGACTGGATAGCTGGGTTCTGGTTGAAGTACCTTCCGGGACAGTAAAAAACATTAGACAACACCACTTAAAAATTAAGGATAATGCATTAAATTTAATTGGATTGATGTTGGAAAACAAATTCAAGACATATGAGCAAATTATATACAAATGTAATATGAGATACATGGAAGACAACTCTATCTTCTGGGAAGAAACAGAAGTTTTAAAGGAAGATATGGCAAGATGTATTATAAATGATGCCTATGATGGATTTGCATCTGCAATGCTTCCAAGAAAAAAGGCTTATTTTGACATCTTTCTTGATAAAGAAGAAAGAGAGAATTTTCCCAATAAATTTATCTATGAATGGAGGTGGAAAAAGATGGGATTAACAAAAGAAGAACTTGAGAGGCTAAGCAAAGCAGCCGAGGTTGTTGCTAAGGTTGCTAATGAACACATTGGAGATTTGTATAAGTTAGATAAGGCAAGAAATTTGACAGAATTACTTGAAGGTTTGCAACAGATTAGTAAAAGAACAATTGGAGTTACAGAAAGAAAAGAGATGGAAAAGGATCAAAACATACAATACCTATCTTTTAAGTCATTGGAAGACTTCAGCGAGCTTTTACATCTGAAAGGTTCAATGGGTGGTAATGATTTTAAAAATCTTAAAAGTACATTGATGATTTTTGCTTGTATGAAACTGGCAAATGAGAAAAGAAATCGAAATAAAAAGGAGGAAAAATAAATGGCAAATTTACAAAATATTAAAGGAATCAATATTACATGGTTAGCCACAACTGACCTTACCAACTTAAATTCTGGTGAGGGAGGTAGTAATTATGTTGATGTTAAGAAATATAAATTTCAGGACAAGGAATATCCATATGTCAGCGGCCAGGCAATGAGGTATTACCTGAAAGAGGGAATCAGGAGACTAAGAACAACAAATGATTGTTGTGTGCCTGATGATAAGGGAGAAGCTTGTGGAAATGTAACTACTTGTCCACTTTGCGACCTATTTGGTTTTATGGCAACGATAAAAGGAGAAGGAGCAAAGGTTAGGGTATCTCCTGTCAAGGTTTCTCCAGCAATAGGACTTTTACCATTCGATGCCAATTCGACAATTGATTTTTTGACAAGAAAAAAACATAAACCTGAAGGTGAAAAGGCAAGTGGTGATATTGTTAATGTTGAACTGGGTATGAATTTGTATAAAGGTGGTATATCAATTGATGTTGCAAAGGTTGGTTTTGAAGAGGAGTATGATGAGACTAACAAGAAGATGAAGTTTAAAGATATGAGAGGCGGAGACGATAACGAGAAAGGAAACGAGACAAGGAATAGGATTGCACAGGTATTAGAATCCCTTTCTTTTCTTTCTGATTATTCTAAACAGGCAAGACTCTTGACCGATTTCACCCCTGATTTTATCATTATCTCCTTTCAAAACAATTACTCTCACCGATTGCAAAAGGCATTGGAATTGAAATCAGATGAAGAGATAAATCTGAATACAGATAGGTTAAAGGAAATACTTGCCGACATTAGTGAGTATTCAAATTCAATTTATGTTGGGATGATTACAGGGATATTGGATAATGAGGCTGATGTAAAAAAGATTTTGAGTGAAAAAAGTATCGCAATCAAGACTCCAAATGAGGCTGTTAAAGAAGCGATAAAGTCTATACGAGGTAACTGATATGAAAGGGATAACCTTTATACTTGAATGTCCATATTTTTGTTGTTTCAGAAGACCCACTTCAACAAGTACTATGATAACATATCCAGTTATCCCCTTAACGACATTACGAGGATTTGTTGCCAATGCTATGGGATTACAAAGAAACGATTTTGTCTTGCAGGATAAGATGCGTATTGGAATAGCCCCGCTCTCTTCTCCTTTTGTCTTTACAGAACTTGCGAAGATATTAAAATTAAAAGAAGGGGAGAAGCGGGATAGACCTCAAATCTATCCGTCCTCCCCAATGTATAAGGAATTGTTAATCAATGTTAGTATGAAGATATATCTTGGCATAGAAGACGGTAATTATTTTGATTTTATTATTAATGCGTTAAATAATCCTGCAAGACCTCTTTACATAGGACAATCTGATGATATGGTGGTAATTTCGGATATTAAAGGCTTTGATATGGTTAAAAAAGATACCGCTTTATCTTTAATGGGTATTGCATTAGGTATTCACAATGATTGTGAACTCGTAAAACTTCCGTACAGATTTAAAGACCTTTCAACATTAGAATATACATCGGTTTTATCTATTCCCAAACCAAATAACCCGATAACCTTAAAAAACCCAGCCGAGTGTTATTATTTTGGAGATGAAGGAGTTCAACTTTTGTGAAGCTTATTGGAAAATATTACAAAGAGAAAAAACTATATCAATCCTTATATGGTCATGCATATGATTCCCTTGCCTTTTTAAAAGATTATCTCCACAAAGAGTTCTGTGTTATTAAAACATTTTGCAAGAGGTGGCAGATAAAAGAGGATGATTTGATTAAATCTCTATTTTTGACAATCCTTCTGCATGATATGGGTAAACTAACCAAAACATTTCAAAAAAATATTTTAGCAGGTAAACATACGTTCTATATGCCCCATCCTTTGGCTAGTTTGCCGATTTTAATTGCATTTCAAAACCACTTTCCTAAACTCCTTGAAGATGTTGACCCTTCATATTTAGAAATTACTGCTATTTTAAGTCATCACACACAGGCATATTCTGGACTTTATTCAACAACTGATTGTAAACCGGATTTCGAGACAGAATCTGTCAATAATTTTATAAAAGCGGCTATTTGTATTTATGATAAGTTAGAGTTTGGAAATTACTTTAAAAGAGAATTTACTGAAATAAAAATAAATTGTCTAAACAGAAAATCGGATGAATTGAAGAATGGCGTTGATTGCCTAAAAGAAATAAATGGTAACAAAACTGCCATTAAAGCCATTTTTTCTTTTATCTTCAGCCTTCTTAAAATGTCTGACATCCTTGCAAGTATTAATTTTGTTGAAAAAGTAAAAAATGAAAATGTTAAGGAAGGCTTTATTTTTGATGAGTTATATGATCCAAATAATCAAATTGTATTTTCGGGAATCACAAATAAGATGGGGACATGGCATCGAAAATCAAAGAGATCATTTCAAGAAAACATATATAATAATCCGAAACCATTTACAATGCTCTTTGCCCCTTGTGGACGAGGAAAAACAGACGCCGCTCTATATTGGGCAACTGAATTAATAGAGAAAAGTGAGGCAAATCGTATCATCTTTGCCTTGCCAACTCAGGTTACATGTAATGCAATGTTTAATACGCTTTCCAATAATGATTATTTTGGTGAAAAGAAGGTTGGTCTCTATCATAGCAGGAGTGCATTAGAGCTTTCTGAAAGGAAAAAAGAAGAACACGAAGAAGTAGAAGACCATCTATCTTTTGTAAAAGATGAAACTTTTAAAGGTGAGGTATTTTTTTATCCTGTAACTGTAACAACTGTTGACCATCTCCTTTATGCCTTTATACATGGCTATTCAAAGGCTGATTTTTCCCTTGGCAATATTCAAACTTCTGTCATTATCTTTGATGAGATTCATTATTATGATGATATGATGTTAAGTAATTTGAAGCAATTATTCGGAATTCTTAGGGAGATGAGAATTCCTCATTTTTTAATGAGTGGAACATTTCCTGAGTTTTTGCAATCAGAAATTAATAAGGCAAAAGAATATCATTTGGAAGAAGATAACGAAGGGCTTGGCTTCAAGCCGTTTGAAATTATTAAAAAAGAAGAAAAATCAATAATCACTAATGATGTATTAGATAAAGAGGTAGGGGATAAATTAATTGCCGGTTATAAAAAGGGACTAAAACAATTTATCATTTTAAATACAATTCAATCGGCACAATTGACCTATATACAACTAAAGGAGCATTTCAAAGAGGTCGGTATTAATAAGCCAAATATGATACTGCTACACTCACGTTTTATTTATAGCGATAGAAGAGATATTGAGAAAAAAATTTTAAGACAGGCAAAGGCCGAAAAAGAAATACAGGAAAATAATATTCCCTTTATCCTTGTAGCTACACAGGTCATTGAAGTAAGCTTAGACATTAGTTCCCACCGCCTTTTTACAGAATGTGCACCAGTTGATGCTGTTGGTCAAAGAGGTGGTAGACTCAATAGGGGTGGTCAAAATGCAGGAGAAAACAGGATGATACTTTTTAAAACATCTAATGCAAAACCCTATGATGAGAGACTTTTGGAAAACAGTTGGACAGCAATCCCAAAAGGTATTGTAAGTTATTTAGATTTCAAAAAGGCGTGCGATGATGTCTACAATGGTAGATGTATTAGTCTGTCTGATTTTGATGTGTTTTTCAAAGAGTGTACTTTATTTGGCAGAAGCCCTAAAGAAATTCGTTGGAATGAGGATGAAGGCAAAGGCTTTAAGACACGGAAAAAAGATTATCAAACAATTGATGTATATCCTATCCATTTTTTTTATTCTTATGGAGATGAGCTATTTAAAATGAATAATGAAGTAATTAAGGTACCAGCATGGTGGTATTGGTATGACAAGAAGGAAAAAAAAGATTTATTTTGCGAGCATGTCTTTGATGACAAAACATATTTATTATGTAAATTGCCATATAACAATGAAGTGGGATTATCAACTTTAAATACTGCATATGTAAATATTGAACAAAACTATCCACAAATTTTGTAATTGATACTTGAAGATTTGATACAGGGATTTCGGATTTTCGATTCCTTAAGAATTTCAAGGATGAAGAATTTTCTCAAAAAATAAAAGGTAACAATTTGGCTTTTTAAAAGATATCTTTAAACTGCTTGCTTACAAATAACAAATCGTGCCTGAACAGGCTTTTTGGCTATGATTACTGGAATTTTAGAACTCATGGAGATAATCCAATGGAGATTTCTTTCACATGCATTAACCTTTCTGCCTGCGGGATCTCTTTGGACTGTTTCAAGAGGGATTCTAAATGAAGTTCGATTGCCTCCCGAATATTTTTACGCGTGGTTTCGATTGTCGGCCCGTTGGAATAACATCAGGAAGGGTGGGAGAATATGCATAGTAGTCTAGTCTTCGCCATCATCCTCCTTTTCGATTATAGTTTCACTGGAGATTTTTAGTTCTTCATGTACTTCGGGCTTTTTGTGGTAAAATATGGAGAATCTAAATGAACAGGGATAGGACGAACGGGATAAGAATGATGTACTCAAAATTATAGCATCCAAGAGATGAAATCGAACAGAATAGGGAAAAAGTTGAGTCTTTGGCTGTATGAGAGTGTATGAAATGTATGGGATTCTTAACATGTCATTGCGAGGAGTGAAGCGGTTGCGAGGCGAAGCCGAAGCAAACTCGGAGATCCCTTGCTGATACGCTCGGAACAGGCTCCGCAATCTCTGCCTTTGGGATTGCTTCGGAAAAGACCCTCGCAATGACCGGCAGGATAGTCTTTCCTCAGTCCAAGATATGTTCGGTTTTCATCCTTTGGCTTACTATAAGTTGAAAATCATTACGTATATCCATTCGTGCCTATTCGTGTTCATTCGTGGCTAATCTCAAATATTGTATGCATTAAGAAGGGGTTGCTATGGTGGATTACCAAACATTGGATGACGAGTCGCTCGTAAAACTTCTTTTCACTGAAGCAGATCGGCTGCCACGAGCGGCGGTGGATGAATTTGTTAGACGTGGTGAACGGATGATAAAGCCACTCGATGAGATCGTATCAAAAGAGTCCTGCTGGAGAAGCAGCATACCAGAATGGTGGGCCGTGATACATGCCGTATTTATTCTCGGTGCAATCGATACAAAGGAGGCTGTTTTACCCCTGATGCGTGCTTTACGATTGGCAGAAACGCATGATGTTGATTGGATTACTACGGTACTCCCATCGATATTTGGTAAATTAGGAATGCCAGCAATAGATGAACTGAAAAAGATTGTAAAGGATAAGATGAATGATTGGAGGGTTAAGGATTCAGCAGTAATGGGATTGGCAGCTATTACTATTAACCATCCAGAGATTGAAGATGATATTTTTCCTCTTATCCATTCCGTGTTAACCGATACGGAAGAGGATATCGATGTGAGAGGATGCGCAGGAAATGTACTCCTCGATTTTGTACGCAGCGAATACAAGGAGTCACTTCTTGCTTTTTGTGAGGAAGAGGAAAAAGCAGAAAAGGATGAATTTGAAATTGTTGCATTCAGCGTGGAAGATGTCAAAGAAGTTTTTTCCAAAAATGAAAAAAATATCGACTATTACACAAAAGATTGGTTGTCTTTTTATGATGAAGACGAGATAAAGAAACGGCAAGAACGGTGGAGAAGAGAAGAAGAGGAAGAATTAGAATACCTTGAAGAGGATGAGGAGTTTTTAGAGCCTTTTACCCCTGAAAAGCGAAAAATCGGTCGTAATGAACCCTGCCCATGCGGCAGCGGAAAGAAATATAAGAAATGTTGTATGAATAAAGAAAAATGATTGAAGGCAGAATATAGAAGTCAGAATTCAGGAGCCAGAATCCAGAATTCAAAATAAAGACGTTTTTATTTTTTCCATTCTGACTCCTGACTTCTGGCTCCTGAATTCTTACTCCTGAATTCTGTATTCAGAAAAAAATTGTAACAGGTGCAAAGTTATGAATAGCTCTCTGCATAATATCCGCTTCACCGGTACCCAAATTAACTATTTCTTCCTTTGCAAGAAAAAGCTCTGGTACTTTTCCCATGATATCCAGATGGAACAGAACAGCGATGCCGTCTACCTCGGAAAGTTGATTCATGAGACATCGTATGAACGGGAGAAGAAGGAGATTGATATTGATGATACCATTAAGATCGATTTCATTGGGAACGACAGGGTTATTCATGAGGTAAAGAAATCTGATAAGGTGGAAGAACCGCATATCTGGCAGTTGAAGTATTATATCTGGTATCTGAAGCAGAAGGGTGCTGATGGTATTACCGGTAAAATAAATTATCCCAAACTGAGAAAGACCCTGGATGTATTCTTGGAACCGGAGGATGAAGAGAAGATTCAATCGATTTTAAAGGAAATACAAGGGATTATAAACACTGAACTACCACCAGCAGTAGAGCGGATGAAGATGTGTAGAAATTGTAGTTATGGGGATATTTGCTGGGTGTGATGAGGCAGAATTCAGAATCCAGGAGACAGAATTCAGGAGCCAAAATATAGAGGTGAAGAGAAAGGAGTGTGGTATGGAAAGGTTGCCGGCAAAAAGTTTTCAGGACTTGATTGTTTGGCAAAAGGCGCATCAATTTGTATTAGCTGTTTACGGTTTCAGCAACGACTTCCCTAAAAAAGAGTTGTATGGGTTGACATCTCAAATAAGGAGAGCTGCGATTTCTATTGCAGCAAATATTGCTGAAGGGTTTAAGAAAAAGACCAGGGCTGATAAAGTACGGTTTATGAACATTTCCCAGGGTTCCCTGGAAGAGTGTAGATACTATTTAATCTTAACAGAGGATCTCAAATATGGTAATGGTTTAAAGTTAATGTCACAGCTTGAAGAAGTCAGCAAATTATTAGAATCATACTCTACTTCTATTCTAAAATCTTATTTATAATTAGATGTTATCTAAGTTTTATTATCTTCTGACTCCTGACTCCAGACTCCTGGCTTCTGTCTTCTGTCTTCTGTCTTCTGGATTCTACAATCACTTATGAAACAAAACTACTACATCTTTAACAACGGCCGCCTGAAACGGCAGGAGAATACGATCTTCTTTGAAAAGGAAGATGGCTCGAAGTCCGTTATCCCTATCGAGAATACAGAAGCCCTTTACGCCTTTGGGGAAATTGACTTCAATACGAAGCTCTTTAATTACCTGGCACAGAAGGGCATACCGGTACATGTCTTTAACTATTATGGATTTTATTCGGGTAGCTATTATCCGCGAGAATATTTAAACTCGGGACAACTCCTGGTAAAACAGGTGAGCCATTACACGAGCCGTCAAAAGAGGATTGCGATTGCAAGGGCGTTTGTGGATGCAGCCAGTTTTAATATCCTGAAGAATCTGAGATATTACAGTAACAGGGGCAAGGGATTAGACGAATATATTAATACGATTGAAGGATTCAAGGCGCAGGTCGATAAAGTAGAATCAGTTGAAGAGTTGATGGGACTTGAGGGGAATATCCGAAATACCTATTATAAGGCATGGCCTATGATTATTGACCAGGAGATAAAATTTGAACGCAGGGTGAAACAGCCGCCCGATAATATGATCAATGCCCTTATTTCATATCTGAACTCAATGGTCTATACAACATGTCTTGATGAAATATACCATACCCAGTTGAGCCCGCTTATCTCTTATCTCCATGAGCCGGGAGACCGCAGATTTTCGTTAAGTTTAGACCTGGCTGAAATATTTAAACCCATTTTTAGTGATAGAACGATATTTACCCTACTGAACAGACAGCAAATTACCGAGACGGACTTTATGACGGAAGTAAATCTCTGTTATCTTAATGAGAAGGGAAGAAAGGTTGTAATTAAGGAATATGATGAAAGGCTGAAAACCGTAATAACCCATAAGAGACTTGAAAGGCAGGTTTCTTATCGGTACTTAATAAGACTGGAATGTTATAAGCTGGTTAAGCATATTATTGGTGAGCAGGAGTATGAGGGGTTTAAAATTTGGTGGTGAGTTTTTAGCCACAAATGGACACAAATTTACACGAATGGGTTTGCAGAGGCAGATTTAAAATCTTCCTCTTAAAGTAACAGGGGCAGGTAAGATGGGTAAGATAGGAAATGACTGTTTATCCAGCTCATATAAAAAATGGAAATCCTTATCAAACCAATATCGGTTCCTATAGTATTCGATTCGTGTTTATTCGTGACCAACTAATAAAGTGGCTAAAAGGAGAGGGGAAAGAATGTATGTAATCGCCGTTTACGATGTAGATCAAAAGAGGTGTGGAAAGATGTTGAAGCTGTGCAGGAGTTATCTTCACCATATCCAAAATTCTGTATTTGAAGGAGAGATTACCGAAGGCAAGTTGGAAGAGTTGAAGGTAAGTGCCAAAAAGATAATGAATGAAGACGATGAGGATTCGCTCATTTTATTTAAGTCAAGAAATGAAAAATGGCTGGATAAGGAGATCGTTGGTTCTGAAAAAAGATCTGTGGACAATATACTTTAGTCTTCAGAACAGAGTAATATTTTAGCCACGAATGAGCACGAATAAAAAGGGAGCGAATATTTTTATCATATGTGGAAATTTTTGTCTATGTATGGTTAAATACGGAAGTAAAGTCTGTCAACCACAGGGAAAATAGTTACAAAAACATCTTGGATGATCTGTCTCGGAAGTTAAAAAGAAGACTATAGTGTTATCAGAAGGTGACTTAAATATATCCTGTCAACCTATGAGTATTTTTACATAACTGGAGGTCGACGAAAAAAATGATAATTTCTCACATCCAAACGAGCCGAAAACCCTCATATTTCCTGTACCCATAAAGCGGCTTTCATTGAACCTATAAGGAATTGAAACAAAAAATCTAGCATACAGAAGAACAAGGACTATAAACTTTCATTGAACCTATAAGGAATTGAAACGTAGGAACAGTCCATGTTACTTTATCCTGCATCGCCTTTCATTGAACCTATAAGGAATTGAAACCGGCTCAATTCCTTTAATATCGCCGCATCCGTAACCTTTCATTGAACCTATAAGGAATTGAAACTAGATCAACCGCCCTGTCATATTCCCCTCTTTCCTCTTTCATTGAACCTATAAGGAATTGAAACATCTTATGTGATTGTAATTATCATCAGGTATTACCCCTTTCATTGAACCTATAAGGAATTGAAACACATGAAGCCCTTTAAATATTGCCAGCTCAGCTCCACTTTCATTGAACCTATAAGGAATTGAAACGAGGAAATTTGGGATGAAATGTCTTTGCCCGACATGCTTTCATTGAACCTATAAGGAATTGAAACAGGAATTACAGAATCAGGCAGAGACAGTGTTTCGGACTTTCATTGAACCTATAAGGAATTGAAACTCCTTGAAATTGATTGAAGTGGGGCGGTCTGATGCCTTTCATTGAACCTATAAGGAATTGAAACGGAGTTGTGTCCGACTTTTATTCATCGACAATTAACTTTCATTGAACCTATAAGGAATTGAAACGGATATCTTTGAGAGGGTCTACCCAATCCCATCCCCCTTTCATTGAACCTATAAGGAATTGAAACAAGACTTCTCATCGGCCAACTGTTCAAGGATTTCTCTTTCATTGAACCTATAAGGAATTGAAACATGTAAGCTGCTCAAGATATTCATCATCGATCCAGCTTTCATTGAACCTATAAGGAATTGAAACCAACATCTTCCCGAAGATCATCCGTGTGTTTTTCTGCTTTCATTGAACCTATAAGGAATTGAAACTAATATTTAGGCTGTACCAAGTATCCATTATCAATTAGCTTTCATTGAACCTATAAGGAATTGAAACGGGGTTCTTTAATATTGCCCTGTGCGTCTACGGGCTTTCATTGAACCTATAAGAAATTGAAACAATCATACAAAGAAAGAATTGTTCCGCTTCACAAGTCTTTCATTCAACATAATTTACAATAAGAGGCTCCAGAGTATTTGTCATTGCGAGGGGTTTTTTCCCGAAGCAATCTTTTCTCAACTATTCAAGAGATTGCTTCGGACAATACCCTCGCAATGACAAGTTAAACACTACACGGACAAACCATGTCCCCGTACGCCTTGAACGGGGGCATGTCCCTGTAAGCATCGTTTGTGTGTGCCACCCTGAAAACCGCTTACATACAATGAAAATTCCTCTACAATGAACCTATAAGGAATTGAAATAACTGTTCGAAAAATATATTTTGTAAGAAACTTATGTAGGATGAACCTTTCGGTTTGCTTCTCTATAATAACAAGGCTAAAACCTCGCCATACATTTTTCCTCCGATGTGAATACAAGAGATTAAAACCCTATGGATAAAGAATAAAAAGAAATCAAAAAGACCTGATATCGTTTCCGCAAGACTTTAATTCATAGTATCGTACCTTTCCGTTTTTCGACTTGTATGAGTTTGATTTTCATGTAAATAACAGTACCCATCAGGATTCTTCGTCTTATTCTTACATCTCTTACCAGACTTGGTTATGCTTTTGCATTGCATCACCGCCATACTTGATTTCCCTACAATATCTGGTGTATCGAATCTCCAATTCTTGAGATTTAACGTTGATTCGATAAGCTCTTCCTGCTCATCAGGAAGAAGATGAAAAAAATCAATTCCTGTTAACTTTTCAATGTTATCAATCGTTAAAGCATATTTTTGTAATGATTCATTTGATCTCATATTCGGAATAACAAAACCGATACCCTTAATATCAGGCTCTCTATAATCTAAAATTATCTTATAAAAATATTTCGGCACAGAAACTTTATTTTTACCAATGGTAGGTAAACCTTTTTTTAAAACAGGACCGGTGACAATATATATTGACCGATTATCCCTTGCCCATTGCCTGACCAACTCTTCTAATTTTTTCCAAATCCCCCTGTTAAAACCAGGCTCTTGCGGACTAATATTACTATAATAAAATGATTCCTGCATTGCTACTGAAGACCATGCCATATCACCAGCAGGCGCTAAATGACCTTTATCATAACCAAATCCCTTGTAATCCTTACCATCTGCCGTTTGCCCTTTAACCCTAAGATCGGGAATAAACTTATCAGACCTCTCATACATGGCATAGGTCTCTTCTCTCGTTAATTCATAAGCAACCCAACTTGCCTGTTCATGCTCTTCGTTATAAGAAAGGACAAATGCTGAATAGGTAAGTATTTCATCATTTTGAGTGCATTTTGGGATTTCTAAATGTTGGATAGTCCGTGGTTTTAGATTGCAAAGAGGCTCCTTTATCAGACAAGTGTGAGCCTTATTCTCGCGAGCAAGAGTTTCTTCTTGCACAGGAGGATTACTCATAATAAATAAAATCAAGATACCTAAGAGGGTAATGGTTTTTATCGTTTTTGTTGAATAGGTTCTCATTGTTCTTCCCAAATAACGTTAGTGTTCTAAGTTTTTAATATTCCTGGTACTCACAGTAATATATGAATAATCCAAAGAAGTTGATTACTTCGGGATTACCCTATTATGCGGGAACTGTCTTTTACCTTTTGGCTGATTATGGTTCTCTTAATTTTCCTTTATCAGCAGTAGGCAGAATTTTTTTAAAAAATCAGAGGGAAAGAGGAGGATATCCACCCTGTAAGATAGAAAGCTTATCGGACAGCAATTTTCTAACAGGGTAAAGGGAATATCTTCTACCGATTTTGGATAATTACGGAATAACTACCTTTTATAGAAAAGTTGGCTCGCAAAGGAGCATCGAAAAATATGTGAGATGGTTGAGACATTGAACTGCGATAGGATGAGGATTTGAACTGGCAGGTATTGATTGTTGCACAACGAAAAATACTGGGATGCAAGCACACACATGGTGAGAAACAAAAAAAATAAGACTGCCTGCATACCGGATTCGATGAGATGATGAGGATGAGATTCGGATTGATTATACATATTGATAATCAAAACAGGCCTGTGCTGAGCAGGATATGCTTTAACAAAATGATTCTTTGTACTATAACACAGAGCTGCCGTTATCAAATGTTTACATCTCTCATTGCAAGAGTTTCTTTAGCTTTTCAGGCATGGCGGTAGGCTTACGGCTGGCATTGAGGCAGGCTAGCTTTGTAAAACCTTCGGCGATAAGTTTATTATCGCCTTCGCGGATAATTTTATGTTTAAATTCTACGGTGGCATGTTTTAGTTCTGAAACGAAGGTCTGAATGATCAGGATATCATCGTAATGAGCAGGCACACGAAACCGGCAATGAGCCTCAGTAACGGGAAAGTAGATATGCTCCCGCTCCAATTCTGAATATGGCAATCCAAGATTTCTCAAAAATTCTGTTCTTCCCATTTCAAAATAAACAAGAAAATTGGCATAATAGACAATACCCATCTGGTCAGTTTCCTGATAACGAACGCGTGTTTTGATTTCGTGAATTTTCATAAAAAAAGGCACGGTTTTAACGTGCCTTATATAAAGAGCCGAAATAGTAAGTTACAGAAGAAAGATAATTGCAGAAAAAAATGTGCCGTGTAAGCCTGAATTCTCTCCATGTTAATCCAATTTATTTTCTACATGCCGTAAGATAGGAATCACTGTAAACGTGCTGATTCATAATAATCTCTGCTGTTATTGCAGCATCCATTAAATCCTTATCAAGCACATCCATGACAGCAGCATCCAGTCCATATGAGATTCCCATGGTTAAAAATATACGGGCTAAAAGTCTTTTTTCCTTTGTTCCCTGAGAGAAATTACTGAGCCCTACATTTCGGTGTGGCGGCGGATCAGAGATCATTTTGATCTGGTTGAAGATGTCAAACATGAGCGCAGGCTGTTTCTGATCGACATTAATAGGGAAAAGTACGGGGTCTATGTATACCTTTGACAGTTCATACTCATGCTCTACCGCCTTTTCCACAATCTTCATGGCAATCTCCATACGCCGTTCAACATCCTGGGGAATACCACATTTATCCATCGTAAGACATATCAGCGATGCGTTGTATTCCTTAGCCAAAGGCATGTATTTATCTAATTCTTCAGGGTCACCCTTTGAGGAATTGATTAAGACCTCATTTTTAATCACCGATAAACCGGCCTTTACGATATCAAATTTTTGACTGTCAATCGCAATGGGCGTCTTTACTGTATCCTGAATAACCTCAATTAACCATTTCATCGCTCCGGCAGGATCAGCCGTAGCAGTGCCCACATTCACGTCCAGAAAACTAGCCCCGGCCTCTGTCTGTTTTATCGCAAGTTCTTGCACAGCCTTTGGGTCCTTATTTTTTATAGCTTCACGTACATCTTTAAACATACCGTTGATACGTTCCCCTATAGAAATCATCGTATGTTTACCCTTTCTCTTTCATAAATTGTCACACCTTAACTTCACCGCAAAGTCTTCTATTACGAGAATTTCATATTTCGTGTTTCTTATTTCCCGTTACACGAGAAACACGAAACGCAAAACATCTTTGCGCTGAACTATTACGCTTTTTTTAGTATAAACGATCAATACATTTTTTTACTGCTGCAACAGCTCTGGGATGATTCATACGAATAATATCAACACCAGATTGCAAAAGGCTGGTGGCAGTAATGGTTTCCCACATCGGACCTCTTTCTTCCCGAGGGCCCCACTGGGGAACATCGTTATCGTTAGATTTAGCCTCTTTTGACCGCCATGCCTCATGACCAACATCGCAGATTACCGGCATGGACATCATTTTATCGCCCGTAAGAGCGGCCAATCGTTCACGTTCCTGAATAGAATAGGTATACTCCAAACCATAGCCCAGGGCGCCGGTTGATTGGAACATTACTATTCGGTTGAGCGGAAAATCCATCTCAGACACGAGAATATTAATCTGTTTTCCAATGTTAATATCTACAGGCGCCATGGTAATAATGCTGTGTCCATCTGCCAGACATGTAGCGGTAAGTGTCTTATAGTTATCCTGTGATACAATGCCTAACAGACAATTTTCTCCCCTGGCAGCCTGGCTCACTTTAGGCATTACCTCGTTATCTTTCTCATCATGCTCACACCCCCAGATAATGAGAGGAACACCTACTGCTGCGAGGATAGATTTTACCGTTTTTACCGCATCTTCTGCACTTTTGTTACCTTTGTCAGGATGGATTCCATCAAGCTTAAGACAGATCAGATCAGCCCCATATTGCTCTACACATTTTTTTGCCCATTGTGCCGGATCGTTGATGACGTCGGCAAAAGGCTCGGTTAAGGTCTCAGTCCAGTCATCAGGCGGTGTATCATACACATCCATAGCAATTACCGGCTTATGGCCTGGATTTCCCTCAAAATCCATAAAAGGAATACATTTTGAGCCACCAACGGTGATCGTCTTTTGTCGGCTACCTCCTTTATCCTTTGTAGCACCAATAGTAATCTCATTGACACCACTTGTCCACTTGTCCGCTACATTTGGTATTTCCATCATTTATCTCCTACTATCTATCAAAAACGTAACCACAGAGTACACAGAGGAAAAACTTTAATAACCTTTGAAATCCAATCCTCAGTAAAATTTTGAAATTTAAGCATGGAACACTATTAAACAATATTATATGAGATCAGGCGCCGTCTTCTGAAGCATACTCGCCGGCAGGTGTTTTTGTAAAAACTCACCCAGTTTTCGGTATAATTCATTTTCACGGAAAATCTCAAATATGGGTGCCCCACACGCTGCAGTATCATACACCTCCTGATCGAACGGGAATATCGCAGATATCTCAATCCCCAAACTATCTAACTTCTGCTGAAGATTCTCATGAATGCCATTTTTCGGTACCCGGTTCAATACACAGAACTTTTGCCTAATCGTAATTGGAAGCGAATCGGCTAATTTAAGGATCCGTTGCATGGTCAATGCGCCAACAATCGTTGGCTCACTTACAATCATCAGGAAATCTACATTATTCGTAGTCCTGCGGGAGAGATGCTCCATACCAGCTTCATTATCTGTTACAATAAAAGGATAGGTTGTTCCTACTTTATCAAGATATTTCCGCAGAAGATTGTTCACATAACAATAGCACTTCGGACCTTCGGGCCTACCCATAGTCAGGAGATCGAATTTGTCCTTTTCAACAATAGATTCCTCAATAGCATACTCAATGTATCTATCCTTGGACATTCCCGAAAAATCAACCTTCTTTTCTACAATATCCTCACGGAGATCAGCAACGGTACTCTGTACATGCAATCCGAGCAACGAACCTAGCGAGGCGTTAGGATCGGCATCGACAGCAGATACAGGCTTACCAATCTCCTCGGTAATATATCGAATAATAAGAGCAGAAAGGGTTGACTTTCCCGTTCCGCCTTTTCCGGCGACTGCAATATTAAACGCCATATAAAAACCTCATAATTATTATCTAAAATCTACTATTACCGCAGAGGACGCAAAGGACGCAGAGAATTAAGTTAAAAGAAAAAAGCCCCATCTTTTATTTAACGCTTTATCATAGTAAAACAGTCGTCTTGCCTGTTCTAACCACTAGTTTATTAAGTCTTTCATCTTCACCCACCTCCGCGCTCTCTGCGCCCTCTGTGGTGAATATTTTTATGAAACCTTCAATTCCTCTACTACTGATGGAAATTTTTCGATATCGGTATGAGGTAAAAAGTTTGCCGATATATATTCTTCCATATATTTATTGTTATTCATAAGATCGAAATACGTCATCTTTGATGCAATCGCCCTTGATACTTCATAAGCATCTTTGGAGAAGAGAGACATTTTAGCACCGATTACAGAGGTATTTCCAACAAACTGAACTTTCGAGATAGAGATATCAGGCAGCATTCCAATGGTGATTGCGCTTCGCACATCCAAATAGTTACCAAACCCCCCGGCAAGGTAGAGCTGCTCGATATTATTTATATCCATGCCCATAGATTCAATTAATGTAGAAATTGCCGAATAGATAGCAGCCTTAGATCGTATAAGATTTTGAATATCGGCTTGCGTAATGACTATATCCTTTTTTGTGGCAGTTTCGCTTTTATCTGCCAGAATAAACTCATATCCATTATCTGTTTTTCTTAACCGGTCTGTATCTATCCCTTTCTGGAAATTTCCCGTCCTGTCAATAACACCGCTTCTTACAAGAGTGGCCAAACAATCCAGCAATCCTGAGCCGCATATCCCACTCGGAGGAGTATCACCAATTGTCTTGTAATTAACATCAAAATTCTTTGTTATGTTTATCTTTTCTATAGCGCCTTTCGCTGCACGCATGCCACATGAAATACCACTACCCTCAAAGGAAGGTCCCGCCGACGCTGAACAGCATACCATCCAATCTTTATTACCCAGTACAATTTCGCCATTAGTACCTATATCAATAAGGAGTGACAATGCCTCAGCCTTATCTAACCGTATAGCAAGAACACCGGATGTAATATCACCACCCACATATGCCCCAACACAGGGCAGTGTATACAGCAAACCCTGATTATTAGTTTTTATACCTACTTCAGCAGCCCGGAGAGAAGGTATAAAACTGACGGATGGAAGATATGGTTCTTTTCTGATATTCGTAGGGTCTAAACCTACCAGGAAGTGAGTCATTACCGTATTTCCAGCACAAACAACAGCGCCGATATCATGAATACTTAATTTATTCCTTTTAACAAGCGTGGATATCAGATGATTTATGTCTTCTATGAGAACCTCTTGCATAATGTCCATTGCATCATGCTGCTCAGCATGGATAATTCTCTGGATGTAGTCATCTCCGTACTTGATTTGAGAATTATAGGTAGCTTCAATATCAATAGTCTCTGCGCGACAAAGGTCAAGAAGATGAGCTACCACGGTAGTTGTACCAACGTCTACAGCAACACCGTAGTTATTTGCGCTCACATCCCCTGCCTGTACCTCAAGGACCTCAACAGAAGGTCCCCGATATCCAAGGGTAGCTGTAACCTTCCATTTACTATTCCTCAAAATAGCAGGCAAATGTTTCAGGACGGTGAAATTTGTTGTCAAATTCTCTAACGGGATATCTGTCTTAACCATAATATCCTGACAGAGTCTTTCATAATCTGCCATACTATCATCCAGGCTGGGAGGGGATAACTCCAGATATAGCTTGCTCACCAGAGGATTTTGCTTAAATTGTTCTGCTCCCAGACTGACCGCCGCAAGTGAACCCGGAAATTGCGGATAATCACTAACAAGAATTTGACTTTTATCAAGCCTTGATTCCTCTGGTATTAAAACCTCCAGGTCATCAACTACTTTTGTCCTGCAGGCCAGGACATATCCTTGCTTTACCTCTGCTGCAGAAATATGAGTGGTCGGCATACTATCTATCTTGCCACTTTTCAGGATTACTTTACATTTACCGCAGGTGCCATCACCACCACAGAGGGCATTGATAAATAAATCACCCTTGTAGGATGCATCAAGAATGGTTTTCCCTTCTTCAATATCTACCGTAACTTCACTGGGAAGAAAATTTATTTTATAATGTGAATTTTTCAATAGTATTATTTAGCATAGATAAAATTTTAAATGAGGATAACGGCTTTCACTGATAAACACAGGCAATTTCTTTCTTCTTATTAAAATCCACACAATCTGTACCCAATATCAATATTCTATAAAAATATATTTTTAAGGCTTCCACACGGTTTTTAGATACGAGGCGAGCCCTGATGCCTCCCGCGGCCCAACCATTATCTCCCAACCGAGTGTCTCTTGCAATTTTCCAGACATCACAGCTACCAGCCCCGGAATGATAAGTTTTCTGTGCTTTACTTTCGTCTCCACCTGAGCATCTGCCATAGCCTTTGCAACAACTTTATCATTCAGTTTGTCGCCAGAATATGCCGTCAATACCGAGGTACCACCGGTATCTACGGATAATATGAACGCAGGAATACGACTTCCCTCAACCTCACCTTCTACCGTATAATAAGTAAGCGAGAAATTTGTTGTGAATAAGACCGGAGAATCTTCCTTTGCATCCCCCACGGCATATAATTTTGGTTCAACCTGAATTGGTTTTTGTGGATCAGTAAATATATTTGTCCTGACAGTAAGCAATGGCATAATTCCCCAGGACTCACAAGTATTGACCACAACAATACCGGCGTACTTCACCAGATAGGTACTGGCCATTGAAATTTCCTGAAATGCATCATCATCACAGGCAAAGGTAATCATAGGAAATCCAAGAGCGCGGAAATTTTTCTTTAATGCAGCTCTTCTTATCCTGGTTAGTTTCTGAAGTACCTCTTTCGGTTTGTCACCGCTCACATCTAATACAATCTCCTCAACGCCAACCTTTTTTACCCGTTCAGCCAGATCGGCAAGCTCTTCAAGCGTTGGAGCAGTTACCGTCATAGGGCAATTCTTTTCCTTCGCTAACGCAGCCATAGATTCACAATTGCCCGCATTTGCACCGTGGATCAGGGGTCTCTTCTCAGCGCAGTTTGCCAGAGCCGCTTTCATATTATCAACGGAGGTACTACTCAAAATAATATTCAAATGAGAGCCATCGCTTACTTTCTTTGCCGCATCAGCAAATTTTTCTGCGCTAGCACTCTTGTTGATGATTGCCACAAGATCGATCTCTATCTCTGTGCCAACACGGGACATTTTTAAATTGTTAATCTTCTTTAAACGATTATCAAAAGCAGCATCATCCAGATCGTCATGAATAGTAACAGCTATGCCTGTAGGATGATAAAATTTTTCTTCATGCCTGAATAATACATTTTCTTCACCAATCTCCACCTTCCTGGCACCTGTACCGACAGTTACAAGTTTAATTGGAGGCGCAGAGGCAGCTCCCAAAACTCTCTTAGCCTCTTCACTCACATCAGGACAATCCGACAGGTTTGCCTTTTTTTGCGCCAATTGCATAGCAAATGCCAGACATGTGGGTCTTCCACACTTTTTACAATTTGTTTTGGGAAGTAATTTGTAAATGTCTAATCCAGTTAGTGCCATTCTTTACTATCCTTTCGCATAAATAACTATTGCCAAAACCTGACCACAGAAAAAATCTTTATCGTTTCACTATGGTCTCTGTATTTCGTCTTTCACTTATCAAATGAAAAACCACCCATTTATCCTCTTTGAACGAAGAGGATAAAGGGTGGTTATACAATAATGAATCTTCCATTGGTATTGGGGCAATTATCATACATTACACTTTTAAATCATCACTCTTCTGTATGATTTTACTGACCAACCCATACTTGAGAGCCTCTTCTGCAGACATCCAAAAATTTCTCTTAGTATCTGTCTCTACCTTTTCTACGGATTGCCCCGTTTCTGCTGAAATTAACCGATTAATCTTTTCCCGGCATTTGAGTATTTCATTCGCTTCAATTTGAATATCAGAAGCCGTTCCATGAATACCGGTAGAAGGCTGATGAATCAGAATACGCGCACTGGGCAAGCTAAACCGGTTTTCTTTTTTTGCTCCGAGAAGGATAATTACAGCAGCGCTGGCAACAACTCCTGTACAGATAGCGTTTATCCTTGGTTTGACAAACCGCATCATATCGTAAATTGCAAAACCAGCATCCGCATCGCCGCCGGGGGAGTTAATGAACATTTTAATATGATCATCACTTTCCGCTTCAAGAAGTAAGAGTTGCGTCATGATCTGTTGCGCCATTTTCTTACTCACCTCATCCGTTACCATAACAGTGCGAGTTTTTAATAATTTTGAAACAAAATCTCCGCCTCGCAGCTTTTCCTTTTCTTCTCCGGCATCTTCATCTTTATTTTCTAATAATGGCATAGTAAAAATCATGAATAAACTCCACAGGCAAAAACAAAAAATATTACCAGCACAATACTCATTTTATCAAGATACTATAAAGCTGGTTATCATTAATGTAATATTGTTTAAGATACATTTTTAGAACATTGGCGCCAGAACTAATGCAGGGTGATTAACCTTTTGCATGTAATTTAAAACCTCTTCCTCTGTCTGTGCAACGGTCTCATCGGCTATTTTATTGAGAAAATCTTCAAGACCCAGTTCTTCTGCCGTCTTAATAAGAGTTTCTGCTAACTCTTCCTTCAAGGCTTTAGGCATCCAAACAACACGCGCAAGACCTCCGTCCGCAGAAATAAATTTTCTGCTGCCCAAATAAAACTTGCTATGCCCCATAAAACCAGGGGTTTGCAATCCACCGCCTACCGTTCCGGCAAGCGTGGAAAATTTCATACCACAAGGGGTCATTTCAGCAAAGTCACGATCTACCACCATGATTCCATTGGTCATAGGTAACATGGCAGAAATACATTCAAAACATCCACAACTCGTCATCGGGTCTGTCATAATGCTGTACAAACTTACCTTCTCAAGCGATCTGTTCGAACCGTTGAATATAAACGAATTGGTACCTTCCCACTGCCCCAGTCTTTCATCAACAGTTTTTCCTCTTTCTATTGGTTGGTTTGGACCGGTGGGATTAATTTCATATCCAGCCTTCCCGTCTAACCAGCTAACAGAACCACACAAACCAGAACGTTCCGGAGTAACAACACAAATGTGAGTAGGCGCAAAACTCTGGCAGAGTGTACAACTATAAAACATACTAACCGAATCATCGGTCATACCTTTTAACCTTGCATCACGTTCTGTGTATGCGGCACGCACATCT
>JAANMY010000947.1_pt1 | contig 36475 bp, 34 predicted proteins | sample 7279691 | NCBI WGS metagenome assembly JAANMY01 (sample SAMN14094543, study PRJNA606508) | bioreactor metagenome | isolation source: A lab-scale SPAN reactor treating ammonium-rich wastewater day 388 | place: Ireland: Galway | collected 2018-02-07
TTCACCGAGCCATGGTTGTTTGGTACAAGACCTACTGCACTTTCTGTGAGTGTAAACCAGTCTTTGGTAAGATATTCTGACCAGTTTGGTGATACTCAGAAACTGAACATTTTCTCTGCAAGTGCAGGATTAAACAGGCTGTTGAGATGGCCTGATGACTATTTCTCCCTATATACAGGGATCCAGTATCAAAGCTATGATTTCAGCAACTATCCGTTCCAGTTTGGTAATGAAACTGAATATAACGGTTCTGCAAAAAACTTCAGTTTCAATGTTGGTTTAAGCAGAATGTCTGCCGGTTTAGACCCAATTTTCCCGACGCAAGGTTCCAACTTAGAAGCTTCGGTTAAGTTTACGCCGCCTTATTCACTCTTCAGCGACAAGAATTATGCTGCAATGAGCAATGTGGAAAAATACAAATGGCTCGAATTCTATAAAGTGAAGATGAAAGCCGATGTATACAATACCGTTGTTGGAAAGATGGTGCTGAGAAGTACTGCCGAAATGGGCTTCCTGAACGGTTATAACAAAGAACTTGGTGCACCGCCGTTTGAAAGATTTTATGTGGGTGGAACTGGTTTATTTGGTGGAAGATATGACGGTAGGGAATTGGTGCCGTTACGCGGTTATGAAAATGCATCCTCAACAGGCGGAACCCTGGAAGATGTAACTCCGTACGGTGGAGCAACAATCTATAACAGATTTGCGCTCGAACTCAGATACCCGATTTCTATGAATCAGACCGCTAAAATTTATGCATTAAGTTTCCTTGAAGGAGGTAACGCATGGAATTCGTTCGGAACCTATAATCCATTCCAGTTGAAACGTTCGGCAGGTGTCGGAGTTAGAGTTTACATGGGTGCGTTCGGACTTATCGGTTTCGATTTTGCTTATGGTTTCGATAAAACGATTATGGGTACTGAACCTGCAGGATGGAAAACCCACTTCCTCATGAATCAATCATTATAAAAGGTTATAAGATGAAACAGATCAAATTATTTTCGCTGCTGCTTCTCATATTTTCAGGTGTGCTAAGTGCACAGAAAATCGGAGTTGTGGATACCGATTATATCCTGAGTAAAATGCCTCAGTACAAGGATGCGCAGGACAGGCTTAATGAGCAGATTGCCAACTGGCAGACCGAAATCCAGACGTTACAGTCAGATTTTGATAAGAAAAAATCGCTGCTGGAAAATGAGAGAGTCCTTTTGGTAGGCGATCAGTTGAAACAGCGTGAAAAGGAAGTTGATGACCTTGATAAGAAAATCAAGAACATGATCAATAACCGTTTCGGTACTCTTGGTGAAATCAACAATGCAAGATCAAATCTCACCAAACCTTTTCAGGACCAGATATGGAACGCAATCCGTACAGTGTCAGAGAAAAACAGTTTGGGCATAGTTCTTGATAAAAGCAATAACATTAGTGTAATTTTCCTCGAAAAGCGTTACGATTATACAGATAAAGTGTTAGATTTGTTGCTGAAAAACTCAGGAACAAAAAGCCCGGAGAAGCCTGCAAGATCAGGAATGAGTGAGGCAGATGCAAAAGAGGAAAAATTAAGACTGTCTAGAGATAAAGAGAACAAGAACCCCGCTACGCAGTCTAGAAGATCAAAATAAATTTAAACAACAATAAATTATTCAACCCCAATTATGAAAAAATTAAGTGTATTATTTGCAGCAGTAATGATGTTGGTAACAGCAGGAGCAGTTAACGCTCAGAAAGTTGCATCTATGGATTACGAAGCTGTATTGGCAGCAATGCCTGAAACTAAGAAAATGACCACAGATTTAGATACTTTCAGCAAAACTAAAGGTGACGAACTTCAGAAGCAGGCAGAGTCTTTCCAAAAAGAAGTTCAGCAATATCAGGCTGATGGTGCTAAAATGACAGAAGCTCAGAGAACTGCCAAAGAAGGTGAATTGCAGAAAAAACAGCAAAATCTGCAGGCATTGCAACAAACTGCTCAACAAGATTTGGCTTCAAGAAGAGATGCAGCGGTAAAACCAATCATCGACAAACTGAACAATGCCGTTGCTAAAGTAGCTAAGGCAAACAGTTTTGATTTCATTATCGATTCTACAGCGTTAATCTACAAAGGTGGTCCGGACGCAACTCCGCTTGTAAAAAAAGAATTAGGTCTTTAATAAACCCTTTCTATAACCTAAACCATCCCGATACTTTCAGGATGGTTTTTTAATTTTGTAAAATGGAAAAAGAAATTTCATCAGTAGAGAAAGTGCGCTTCAGCGACTGCGATCCTATTGGTCACCTTAATAATGTAAAATATCTGGAATACATGCTCAACGCCAGAGAAGATCATGTGGAAAGCGGTTACGGATTTACCTACGAAGGCTACACCCGGAAAACGGGCTGCACCTGGATTACGGTTCAGAACGAGATTGCCTATCTTAAAGAAGTGCGTTACAATGCCAAAGTACAGATTTCCAGTAAAACAATCGAGCTGGGAGACCGCCTGTCGAAAGTTGAAATCCTGATGAAAAGCGAAGACGGTAACACCATTCACAGCGTGTTGTGGCTTACGGTAATTTATTTCAATATGAAAACCCGCCGTTCCGAGTCACAACCGGAAGAAACAAAAGACCTTTTCCGTAAATTTTTGGTAAATTTAGAGGAGAAAGATTTCCAAAGCAGAGTCTCTTATTTTAGAAAACTGAATAAATCAGCCGTAAAATGACAAAAAGAATACTGATCATCGGAGGTAACGGACAGTTAGGGAACTGTATCCGAAAAATTGCTCCTGATTTCGAAGACCGATACGAATTTAATTTTACAGATTCAGCAACGCTTGACATTACAGATGAGTCTGCAGTTTCAGATTTCTTCAATGACTTTAAACCGCATTTCTGTATTAATGCTTCCGCTTATACCGCTGTAGATCTGGCTGAAACAGAACCTGAAAAAGCATTCGCTGTAAATGCCGATGGAGTTGCAAATTTAGCCAATGCTTGTGCTGAACATAATTGCGTACTGATTCATGTTTCCACCGATTATGTTTTTGATGGTGAAACTAACATTTCCTATTCTGAAGATAATTTTACGAATCCGCAAGGCATTTACGGAGCCTCAAAATTGAAAGGTGAAGAACTCGCCATGGATATTAATCCGAAGACAGTGATTATCCGCACATCGTGGCTGTATTCAGAGTTTAATAAAAATTTTGTGAAAACAATGCTGAACTTATTCTCCACTAAGGATGAATTGGGAATTGTTACGGATCAGTTCGGTCAGCCTACCAATGCTAATGATTTAGCAGAAGCAATCATGAAAGTCATCGACACTGAAACAAAAACCTTTGGTATTTTTCATTTTTCCAATTATCCTGAAACAAGCTGGTTCGGTTTTGCTAAAAAGATTGCAGAATTTTCAGATTCGGGAATTAAACTCAATGCAATTACCACGCAAGATTTTCCTACTCCGGCCAAAAGGCCGAAACGAAGTACAATGGCTTTAGATAAAATAGAAAATATTTACCGCATTGAACTGAATCATTGGGAGAATTCTCTTGAAGATTGCATACAAATTCTACAGAAATCATGAAAAAATCATTCTTTTTATATGTGATTCTGTTCAGCCAGGTTTTGTTCGCACAGAATGTGGTGCTTAATAAAGTTTCAAAAACAAATTCGAACAGCGATAGGTTTCTTTATAAAATAAATCCAGAGATAGTAACTTCAGAATACCTGGGCGAAATTGAAGTGCAAGGATTTTCTGACGACGATGTTAAAGTTTTCGGCATGATCTACAAAAAAGCAAAAGAAGTGGGAGCAAATGCTTTCTCGTATCTGCCTTTTGAAGCTGTGGAAGGTGGGCTGCAGAAATTTGATCCGGCCCATTACAGGCTCAGTCTTTATTATGTTGCGCCCGATCAGTTTCCAAAGGAAGACAATATTATTTATCTTATTGCCTCACCGTTTAAGACACAGACGATCGCTATCAATAAAGCCAACAGGACTTTTCAGCCGCGTACATTTACAAAAATGACACTTACCCCAGGAGAAATTTATACCGTTTCCACTAGAAAGCTTTTAGGGTCAACCATCAAACTTTCTGCACAGGAAAACCAACCCGTGCAATTTTTTCAGTTTTCGGCCTTTTCAGTAAATTCAAATAGCGATGGAAACGCAGGTATCAACCTAAAATCTGGAGATATTACCAGACTAGAGCAGTCTTATGCTCAGTTTTTAACCACCGTTTATCAGTATCAGGAATAATATTGCTGCAAATTATATTTAAATTTAGACAGATGAAAGTAGATATTCTGGCCATTGGCGCCCATCCGGACGATGTAGAACTCGGTTGTGGAGGAACATTGGCTAAATTAATTTCCGAAGGGAAAAAGGTTGCGATTGTTGATTTAACGCAAGGCGAACTCGGTACACGCGGAACCAATATTACAAGAGCTGAAGAAGCCGCTGAAGCTTCTCACATATTAGGGATTTCGGCGCGGGAGAATTTAAAAATGAAAGACGGTTTTATTCTCAATACTGAAGAGTATCAAATGCAGGTGGTGAAAATGATCCGCAAGTATCAGCCCGAAATTGTTTTTGCTAACGCAATTGACGACAGACATCCCGATCATGCGAAAGCTTCGAAATTAGTTTCCGACGCATGTTTTCTTGCCGGATTGGTTAAGATTGAAACTGAACTTGAAGGTGAAAACCAACAACAGTGGCGGCCCAAGCAGGTTTTCCACTATATCCAATGGAAAAATGTGACTCCGGATTTTGTGGTGGATATATCAGATTTCATGGAGAAAAAAATCGAAGCATGTCTGGCGTATAAAACCCAGTTTTACGACCCAAATTCCAATGAACCGATGACTCCTATTGCGACGAAGGATTTTCTGGAGAGTTTAACTTACAGAGCTCAGGATTTAGGCAGATTATCGGGTGTTGACTTCGCTGAAGGTTTTACTTCGGAAAAGTTGCTTGCTTTCAAAAATTTTGACGGAATAGTTTTGTAATTTCTCGAAAAACTCTATATTTGCAACCTCAAACGGTGATTGTAGCTCAGTTGGTTAGAGCGCCGGATTGTGGTTCCGGAGGTCGGGGGTTCGAGACCCCTCATTCACCCACTTAAAACGCATTGATTTTCAGTGCGTTTTTTTTGTTTTATACTTCTAATTTCATTCTACTTGAATAAGCAAATAAAAAAAGCATCCTGAATGGGATGCTTTTGTTTTATTAAACTTCGTCGTCGGATTCAATGGTGAATGAACGGCTTTTAAAATCTTTGTCGTGTCTCTCAGAAATTACGTCTTCACCTTTCTGGCTGATGATAAAGTCCGTAGATTCTCTGAACATGTCCTCGAAACTTTTGAAATCTTCTTTGTAGAGATAGATTTTATGCTTTTCGAAAGTCGCTTCTCCGTTTTCCCCAAAATTCTTTTTGCTTTCGGTGATTGTCAGATAATAGTCTCCCGCTTTAGTTTCACGAACATCAAAGAAATATGTTCTTCTTCCTGCTTTCAACACCTTTGTGAAAATTTCATTTTCGTGGCGTTCCTTGTAATCACTCATTTGTAGCTATTTTTTCAAATCTTATTTAAACAAATATAAAAGATTTCTTTTAATTGCAAAATAATTAATCGGTTTTTGTTAACAAAAATGAATTATAAGTAACGAATCCGCATTTTTATGCTGATGCTGTCGTTTCTACTTTAGTGAGATTCAATATTTTATCTGCACGTTTTGCGCTGCTTTCACGGTGCGTAATAATGATCGAACTGCTTTCCTGGATTTCGTTTTCGATATTCTGAAGAATGTTTTCCTCGGTTTCAGTATCCAACGCCGACAGAGAATCATCAAAAATCAAAATCTTCGGTTCCTTAATCAAGGCTCTGGCGATACAGATCCTTTGTTTCTGGCCTCCGGAAAGCATTACACCTCTTTCCCCAACCATTGTTTTGTACTGATCTTTGAATTCTACAATATTCTTATGAACATCCGCCTTTTTTGCATATTGTTCGACGAGTTTTAAAGAGGGCTTGTCCACCGCAAAACCGATATTGTTTTCGATCGTATCTGAAAACAGAAAACTTTCCTGAGGAATATATCCTATATGTCGGCGGTAGTTTTCCAGATTGTGTTCTTTCAGGTTTTTGCCGTCAACCAGAATTTCCCCTTCCGACGGGTCAATCAGTCGGCAGAGTAAAAGTGCTACGGTTGATTTTCCGCTGCCCGTTTTTCCCATTATCGCAAGTGATTTCCCAGCTTCGATGGTAAAGCTTAAATTTTCTAAAGCTTTAATCCCTGTATTCGGATAAACGTAGGATACATTTCGGAATTCAATATCTCCTTTGATAGGATAGATTTCGTGATTGGTATTAATGATGTCGGTTTTCATGTCCAGAAATTCGTTAATCCTTGCCATCGAAGCATCAGCTCTCTGGTTTACCGATGTAACCCAGCCGACCATTGAAAATGGCCAGATCAGAATATTGATATACATGAAAAAGTCAGCAATTTTCCCTACAGACAGTTCGTTGTTAAGATATTTTTGTCCGCCGATTACCAGAATCACTACATTCAGAAGCCCAATTACAAAAAGAATAATGGTAAAAAAATAAGCTTCGGTTTTCGCCAGATCCAGAGCTTTATCCTGATAGTCTTTAACTTTTATTCCGTAATTTTTCTCAATATACTTTTCCTTGGCAAAAAACTTCACCACGCGGATTCCGGAGAAACTGTCCTGCACGAAGGTCGAAATCGCAGACTGGCTTTTCTGCATGATTTTCGATTTGTGATTGATGATCGAACTTACTTTATAAATAACGTATGAGAGAATAGGAAGTGGAACCAACGACCACAGCGTCATAGAAACATCAGTTTTCAGCATGTAAATGCTTGTAATAATGAGCAAAATTATGAGGTTCACTACATACATTACCCCTGGTCCCAAATACATTCTCACCGCGACAACATCTTCGCTGAGCCGGTTCATTAAGTCACCGGTTGTGGTTTTTTTAAAGTCGGTTAAAGACAGTTCCTGATAATGGGTGTAAATTTTATTTTTCAGTTCATATTCAATTTTCCGTGAAGCAACAATGATGGTTTGCCGCATCATGAAAGTGAAAAAACCTGTGAGTATTGATGAAACAACGATAATCGCTACGTAAATCAGTACCTGTTTGTTAAATCCCTGATTTGCGGTTTGTGCAATCTGGTCCACAGATTTCCCTACGAACTGCACCTTATAAATACTGAAGAAGTTGCTGGCGATAATAAACAGGAATCCCCAAAACAGCAGGATGCGGTGTTTCCAGAAATAGGGGTTCAGGGTTTTCAGTGCGTTCATAAATGGGCTTTTGGCTTTGGGAATTTTTTGAGGAAAATTTTCCTGATGCAAAAGTAATAAATTGAAAACTGATCGCGCATTTTTATTGAAATTCAAGACGCCAAGCGGGAGAGCAGTTTGCAAAAAAATGTTATCTTTGCACGCATAAAAAGCTCTTTGAAATGTTAGGAAGAAGACAAATCCGTGAAAAAGTTGTAGAATCGGTATATTCATATTACCAAAACCCTGTAAAAGCTGATGTTTTAGAGAAAAACATGTTTTTACAAATCGAGAAAATCTATCACCTGTATATCTACCAGCTGAATTTTCTGGTAGCCCTGAAAGCATTGGCGGAAAGACAGATTGAGATTGGTAAAAACAAATACATCAAGACCGAGGATAATGTAAATCCCAACCAGAAATTCATCAACAATAAAGTTTTGAATATGCTGGAAGAGAATACCGAAAGGCTTTCTTTCACCTCAAAACATCAGGAGCTGAAATGGGATTTGCACGATGAGCTCTTAGTGAAGACTTTCCAGCGCATGACTGCGGGGAAGCGCTATCAGGATTTCATGAAAGAAGAAGGGACTTCTTTTGAAGAAGATCAAAAATTCATAGGTAAATTATTTCTTAGATATATTGCAGAGAATGAAGATTTTCATGATTATATCGAAGGTAAAGAATTGAGTTGGGCTGATGATTTCCACATTTCAAATTCCATGATTCAGAAGACCATCGGGTTTTTTAAGGAGAATGAACCCAGCCATACTTTAATTAAGATGATTAAAGATGAAGAAGACCGCGAATTTGCAGGAAGGCTTTTAAAACAGACCCTCAACCACTGGGAAGAAACCGAGAAAAAACTCGAAGGCAGACTTGAAAACTGGGACATAGAAAGAATCTCGCTCATCGATAAAATCATCCTGGTTACCGCAATCTGCGAACTCGATTATTTTCCGCTTACGCCAGGCAGAGTAATTATCAATGAGTATATTGAGATCTCGAAAGTTTTTTCTACGGACCGTTCCAACATTTTCATCAATGGAATTTTAGATAAGTATACCAAAGATATTAATAGAAATTAGTAAGAATTTATGAAAAATTTAGTGAAATTATTACCGTTTGTTGCGGCACTCGCTTTAGTAAGCTGCAAGAAAGACCAGGCCGCTGATCAATTGGTTGTTGAGGAAACTACACAGGCAGCAGTTGCTCCAGAGGTCGCTCAGGAAGCTGCGCCGATAGCACCTGCTGCACAAACAGGTCCTGCAACAACTGTTGCACTCTCAGAAGCTAATTTTGCTTTTGGGAAAATTAAAAAAGGTGACAAAGTAGAGCATGTATATGAAGTTACCAATACCGGAGCAAATCCTTTGGTGATTTCTGAAGTAAAACCTGCTTGTGGATGTACCGTTCCGGATTATACTAAAGAGCCAATTCTTCCTGGACAAAAAGGTAAAATTACCCTTAAGTTCGATTCTGCAAGTTTCGACGGATTGGTAAGCAAGCAGGCTGAAGTGTATGCCAACGTAGAGAAATCACCTATTGTGATTAGTTTCTCGGCAGATATTCAGCCATAATTATTTAAATTAAATTAATATGATAGCTATATTTTTACAGGCTGCGCAACCGGAAGGTTCTATGATGCCAACAATGATTATGATGGGCCTTATGTTCGTTGGATTTTATTTTCTGATGATTCGTCCACAAATGAAAAAGGCAAAGCAGGAAAAGAGTTTCCAGGAAACCCTGAAAGTTGGGAGCAGAGTAGTAACCACTTCAGGAATGCACGGCAGAATTGCACAGATTCAGGATGATGGCGTAGTAATTGAAACGCTTTCAGGAAAATTAAAATTCGAGAAAGCAGCAATTTCGAGAGAATTTACGCAGCAGCGTTTCCCTGATTCAGCGCCGGACGATAAGAAGTAAATTTTTTATATACAGATAAAAAGAGCAGCCATTTTTGGGTGCTCTTTATTTTTTTCCTGCCTTAAAAAGTAGAAGGCCGGAAGAAGAATATAGAAATTTGTGTTTTTATATGGAAAATGCTTCTTCCGGTAAACTTCCTCGTAAATTTGTGTAATAACAACTGCCCAAAAATAACACGTTGAGACACGTTAACCTTACGGAAAACCGTAAAACCACTGCTTTTCATATTAAATATTGTTTAAATGATGCCCAAATCCTTGCATTGGGCAATAAGATGTTCGGAACTGTTTGCCCTGATAGTATCTTTTAAAGAACTGATTGTTTTTTCAACAAAACTTAAGCTGGTTGATTTCAGCCCTTTTCCCTGCAGATGCTGCGGGATGTTTTTCTGTAATATTCCCTCTGCAAGAAGCTGAAGTATCGTAAGTTCGGTAGAACTTAATTCGATTGTATTCTTGCTGATGTTGTATTTGTTTTCTAGGGAAAGGTATTTTTTGTTTTCGGCCAAACTCAAAATTGCTTTTTTAAGTTCCCTTGCATCACCTCTTCCTTTTCCCACATAACCGTCGATATGAAACTCTTTGAAAAGTCTGTCGATTTTTCCGACTTTCTTTTCAATAGAGAAAATCAGGGTTTTTATTTCGGGCAGCAATTTCCTGACCTCCGAAACCAACTGTGCACCATCTTTTATAGTCTGCGGCCTGTGATCTTCATCGAAAGAAAGATCGGTAATAAGAAGGTCGAACGGTGTATGATCTAACACACTTCGTTTTACTCTCTCCATTGCATCGTCGCAGTAATAAACAAAATGCGTATCGGTAATTTCTAAATCAATCAGCGTTTTCAATACGGAAATACCCGAACTTTCATGATCTTCTGCAATAAGTACTTTCTTAAACATGCCGTTACTTTTTATCAAAAGGAAGCTGAATATTGATTTTAGTTCCCTTCTCTGTTTCAGTGTCAAAAGTAACAATACCATCGAAAGAAGAAATACGGGTTACCGTATTCTGAAGACCATTTTTTAAATTAAAATTATTTTTTGGCAATCCAACGCCATCATCAAAGTAAAAAATGCAGATAAAATCATTGTCTTTTTCAAACCTGAGCGATACTTTCTGCGCCGAGCTGTGTTTTTTCATGTTGACGAGAAGTTCCTGCAGCACAATAATTAATCCTTCTTTTAAAGGTTGCGAAAGGTTTTCCCAAACAGTTTCGTTGTTGCCAATGATAATGATCTGCGTGTGTGAAGATGAAAAAGATTGCAGCAGATGGGCAATTTTCTCTGAATAATTTTCTTCATTACTTTTCATTGCGTCATCATAAGAAATGTCGCGGGATTTTTCATAAATGATTTCAAGCTTGTCGAGCAGGGCCTCTTTATCGAGATTTTCCTGATTTTCAACTTCGGTCATTACCTGATATACTCCGTTTGCGACTACATCGTGTACTTTCTTGGAATATTTCAGTTCTGTTTTTTTAATTTTTAGTTGGTTTTCCTGTTCAACTCTTTTCTTACGCCGTCTGTACCAAAATACACCACTGATAATTGTACAAACGGCAATGCCCAAAGCGATATACTGCTGAAGAATATGATAATTTTTTTCAGCGTTTTCGGCTTGTGCGTTCAGAAAGGCTGCCCGATTTTTCTCCGAATCATATCTGATCATGGCGAACTGATTTTTCACTTTATTTCTTGCAGTTTGCAGGCTGTCATCAACTTTCTGGTAGATTTTAAAATATTGTTTTGCATTCTCACCGTTTTCTAAACTTATCAGTTTTTGAAGCGCCTCAAGTTGATCAGGTGGACTTTTTGCTTTTAATGCCACCTGATACATTTCCCGGGCATGATAAAGTGCCAGGGCCGGATTTTTTTTACTGAAATAATCGGAAAGGTGAGCATGACTCGCATTTTGGCCTAATAGCTGACTTTCTTTTTCGCGGATTTTTAAGGCAGCAAGCATTTCCGGTTCTGCGTTATAGCTGCTGTCTTTTTTCCATTTTATAAATGCGGAATTGTCGATAATCATTGCATTCTTTGCATTTTCTTTCAGTAAGTTTTGAAAGATGGCAAGTGCAGAATCATATTGCTTTTGTTTAGCATAGGTGATCGCCAGATTGTTTTGAATAATTTCGAGTTCCGGCTTTATTTTGGTTTTTGATCCCGCTTTTTTCAGATATAAAACAGCGACTTCATAGTTTTTAAGATTTTGCTCATTGGTGCCCAGAAGGTTGTAATTTGTTGAAAGATAATCGGTGTCATGGGCTCTCTCGAAGATTTTCACTGCATCTACCGCGTTTTCCTGACTTCCCATAAAATCCCCGTAATCGGCCTGTATAATTGCCATATTCAGCATGCATTTTGCCATGCCGATACTGTCTTTGTTTTTGCCAAACTCAATTTTGGCCTTATTCAAAAAAGCGAAAGCGCTGTCTTTGTTATTCTGATCCATATGAAACCATGCCATTTCGTAATAAGCATTAGTATTGCTGGCCGCAGGAAGCGATTTATTCTCTTTACAGGAGCACAGGATAACAAGCAGAAGGACAAACTGAAACTTCAAGGATTTTTTTCTTAAATATAAATAAATTTTTAGGCAAAGATCAAGATCAGCAGACTCGCCACAAAAATTCTGAAAATGGTTACCAGCGGATAAACCTGCGCATAACTTTGGATCGGCACATCAGAATCCAGATAATTTGTACTGAAAGATAATGCCGCGGGATCTGTATAGCTTCCGCTCATGATTCCGGCCAGCTGCAGGAAATTAATCTTCATGATAAAACGGCCGATAATAACCATCGTGATCAGCGGTATGAAAGTAATCGCTGAGCCAAAAAGCAGCCAGTTCCATCCATTGTACTGTATGAAATTTTCATAAAAACCATCACCTGCATGAATTCCCACCGCGGCGAAAAACAGGCAGATTCCCAAATCTTTCATAAAATAAATTGCGCCGTTATTGATATAGGAATGGATGAAAGAGATTCCGCCATATCTGGAAATCAGCAGGGCGACAATCAGTGGGCCGGCTGCAAATCCTAATTTTATCGGAACCGGTAGACTCGGAATTGCAATCGGAATTGAACCTAAAATCACTCCCAGCAGCAAACCGCCGAAAAGCGAAAGAAAATCCGGCTCGAGAAGTTTTTTTTCTGAATTTCCTATAATTTTTTCTACTTCTTCAATCGCTTCTTTAGAACCGATTACCCTTAATTTATCGCCATAAAACAGTTCAAGCGAAGGTCGCGGAAGAATTTCCCGCCCTGCACGGAACACGCGCGTTACCTTTAAATCATAGGTGTTGTAAAGATCAAGTTCAGAAAGTTTTTTATGAATCACCGAAGGTTTGGTAACGAAAATATTTTTATTGTGAATGTCAGAATCGGATTCGATGAAAAGATCACTGGATGGCCTGCCAAGTAGGGCAATAAAATCATCAACATCTTTCTCCAATCCCACCAGCATGAGCACGTCGCGGTCTCTCAGATGCATGTCGGAAGTAGGGGACTTTACCGCTTCGCTACCACTGTGTTTAAGCCGCGAAATCACAATATCATGCCCGAAATCTTTGATCGACTGGTGTATTGTTTTTCCGAAAAATTCAGGATTCGTAACCCTCATTTTTTTGTGAATCAGCGGAAGTTCACTGTTAATTTTCGACATGCGGAATTTACGCATCTCCGTTTCCGGATGAATTTTAAGCAGAATTTTCGAAAGGATAATCGTTCCGATGATTCCGAAAACGCCTAGCGGATAAGTGATGGCATACCCGATGGTTGGGTCATTAAAGGCACGGTCGGGAAATGAGACTTTTATTTCCTCGATCGTATTTTTTGCTGCTCCCAAACCCGGTGTATTTGTCACAGAACCGCTCATGATTCCCACCAAATCTTCCATTTTCAAACCCGTCAAATGGTACAGAATAATCGTAATTACCCCGCCAAACAGTACAGTTGAGACAGCTAAAATATTAAACTTTAAACCTTCATTGCGAAATGATGAAAAAAACGATGGCCCAACCTGTAAACCAATACCATATACGAAAAGTATCAAACCGAAATCACGGATGAAGTTTAGAATTCCATGATCAATGCGATAGCCGAAATGCCCCAAAATTAGTCCCGTAAACATCACGGCCGAAACACCAAAGGTAATCTTGCCGAGTTTTAACCTGCCAAAGAAAATTCCCGATCCCACCGCTAACATAATTACAACGATGGATTGAGTTACAGTAGGGTTTTCAACAGGAAGTAGTAATGCTTTTAACCAATCAAACATGTCTTGAATTTTAATCAAATTTAGTGCTTATAACTTCAAAAAGAGACAATAAAAGAGTGAATTATGTCAGACCTACGTTATTCTTTCACTCTTAAAAGCTGAAAGCCAATCCCACAGTTCAGGCAGTTCTTGGTTTCGCAGAAATTTTTATAGTGAAAGATAAAAGCCTGACTTTCCAGCGAATTGCTGATTTCTAATCCCAATAATTTCCAGCCTTCTGTCACAGTATTTTTTTCGGGGGGAATTTTGCGATAAAAATCGAGAATTTCATCGTTTATATCCTCATCTGAATTTTTGTGATAAGCATATTTAAACGGCAGCACCGCATTGATCAGAATTAAATTTATGAAATCTTCTGTAAGATATTTTTCGCCTTCCACCGGTGATATTTTTCGGAAATTAAAGCGGTTGTCCCAGTAATCGCTGGCCTTAACTCCGGCAAAAATTCCCCTTATCTCATCAATTTTTTTAGCAAGGATAAGTTTTGAAAAAAGGTTTTGATTCAAGTGATACAGCGATGCAAACTGGGAAAGCCTTATCGTGGGGAAATTTGGCGGCCGGAGTTTCGAAAACTTAGGGGTAATTTTTATAGCAGGAAGCTGGAATTTTGCATTGAGAAAATCAAATTCTCTTTTCCAGATTTGCATCTGTTCGTCCTCTGGCTTTTGCAACCAACCGCAGATGCCCACGAACAGGGCTTCGAGTTGAATTTGATTCTGCCGGATCTTATTCACCACCGAAAAATCAAGACTTTCTGCAAGTTGGCGGAAAATTTCAGCATTCACCTTCAACCCAAATGCATACGCTAAATGCTGAAAAAGGACAGCTTCGTAGTTATTTTTGTTGAAGTGTAAGGCTTTTTCGATTTCAAGAGACTTTTGATCCAATTTTTTCAGCAGCGTTTCTTCAGGAAAATAAAAAGGAACTGCGTCAGTTCTGAACAGATTTTCGCAGGGAATAAACTGGTGGTTTCTGAGCATGGAATCATAGTTCCTGAGCAAGGTTTCATCGATATAATTTTTCAGTTCGAGCGTGGGAATATTTTTATTTTTAAGTTCATCAACATCAAGATCGTGATAGAACACGGCATGTAAAATTAAATTTTCAAATTCGGGATTTCCGGAATGCTGATGAAAAATGTAATCTGAAGATTTTACGTGCAGTTCGATATTTCCTGCTAGTATCAGCTCATTAAATTTTATTTTGCCAAAAAGAAAATCAGGGCCGGAGTCGAAATTCCACTTTCCAAAGTCCAGAATTTCCAGATTGTTTCCTTCCACATCTTTAAAATCAAAACTCGTGAAAATCTTGAAATTCCAAAGATATTGAAGGAGCTTCTCATTCATCTTCGCAGGGGTTGTTACATTAATTTCTGTTATGGAATCAGGGCCGGATTCTTGAAATTCTTCAGCGTTTCCTCGTACATCTGTTCATAAAGCGGCAAAATATTTTTAAGGTCGAATCTGATGGCCTGTTTCTTTGCGTTTGTTTTCATTTCTGCAAGCAGATCTTCGTTGCTTAAGAGTTTTATCGCGTAGTTACTCATCGCTTTTACATTGCCAATTTCAGCTAGAAATCCTGTTTCTCCCTGAATATTTACTTCCGGAATTCCTCCTGCGTTTGAACTGATGACAGGCGTGTGTGCAGCCATGGCTTCAAGCGCTGCCAAACCAAAACTTTCCTGCTCAGAAGGGAGCAAAAACACATCGGAAAGCTGCAGAATCCTGTACAGGTCGTTGACCTTTCCTAAAAGCCTGATTTTATTGATTAAGTCGGGATTCTCTTCGAGGAATTCGTTTACTTTCTCCATATCCGGACCTTCGCCGATAATAATGAGTTTGGATTTAACGTGTTTTTCCACGTCTTTAAAAATTTGCAAAACATCTTCGATCCGTTTCACGGGACGCAGATTGGATACATGAATGAGAATTTTTTCGTCATCCGTCGCAAACTGACTTCTGCTGCAGTCGGTACATTCATCAAACTCAGAATTATCAATAAAATTGGTAATGACCTTGATCTCCTTTTTAATATTGAAAAGTTGGAGCGTGTCTTTTTTTAAACTTTCGGAAACGGAAGTAATTGTATCCGACTGATTGATAGAGAATTCTACCGCATGTTTGTAACTCGGATGCTGCCCAACCAGCGTGATGTCTGTGCCGTGAAGTGTAGTCACCAGTGGAATATCTCTGCCTTCTTCTTTCAACATTTGTTTCGCAGTAAAGGCTGCGTAGGCGTAAGGAATCGCGTAATGCGCATGCAGTAAATCGAGTTTATAGAGATTCACAACGCGGTAAATCATCGAAGAAAGCGCGATATCATACGGCTGGTACTGAAAAAGAGGATAAGTCTGAACGTTTACTTTGTGGAAAAAAATATTGGGATTGGTAATGTCAAGTCTTGCGGGAAGATTAGAGCTTATAAAATGTACTTCGTAACCTTTATTGGCGAGCGACATGCCTAATTCTGTAGCAACAATGCCACTTCCGCCATAGGTTGGGTAACAGAGAATTCCGATTTTCATAACTGTATTTTTGTTAATTGAAATTACTCAATTACTGTTTTATTGTTTTCTTTTTGTGAAGGTCCGTTTTTCGCTGAAGTTTTCAGATCTAATCCCGCGCCTGCTTTTATACTGGAATTTACCAAAACCGGCAGCCGGCCTGAAATATTGGTGCTGCCATTCATCGCCTTCGCGGTAGCGGTCATTGAATCATCATTGTTTTCATAAGCCACCAAAACCGTTGAAATATTTGAAATATCAACATCTTTCAATGCATAAGCAGATCCGAATACATTAAGAATAACCTCATGGTTTTTGCTTAAATCTGCCAATACCTTTCTGCTTCCTGCGGATATTTTATAAGGTTTGTAAGCGGTGGAGTTGTCCTTATGGAATCCAACAATCACTTTTGAATTTTTCGGAATGGAGGAGATTTCTGAACTTTTCTTTACAATAACTGTAGTTTTTAAATTTAACTGATTTGCAAATGTTTGGTAAGGAGCTTCTTCCAGAGGAACGTAGTAATAGGTTTCTTTACAGTTAAGCGGAAGTAGTTTTTTACCATCTTTAAGCAAGGTCAGAGCATTAGCATAAAGATTCTGAACCAGTATTTTGTGGGAATCATTATTCAGATCATGGTTGATGTTTTCCGGATTTCGGGGTTCATATTTATCCAGACCAAGGTAATACTTGGTCAGCAAAATTTTCTTCACACTTTCTTCTACGCGTGACTGACTGATTTCTTTATTATCTATCGCCAACTGAATCAATCTTTTTCCTTCTTTTACGCCCTCCGAAAATAACATGATATCGTTTCCGGCTTTAAAAGCAAGAGCATCCAGTTCGCCCGGTTTATAGCGTTTTGCTACGGCGCCCATATTTAAAGCATCAGTAATAATTAAACCTTTATAACCAAATTTCTCTTTGAGCAATCCCGAAATAATGTTTTTGGAGACAGAAGCGGGGATTCCATTTTCTTTTTCTAAAGCGGGTACATAAAGGTGGGCCACCATAACGCCGCCAATTCCTTTGTCCATAAGCGCTTTGAAAGGGGCGAGTTCAACTTCGTTCAGACGCTGGAGATTGTGAGAAACAACCGGCAAGTCAAGATGGGAGTCGGTGTTCGTATCACCGTGACCGGGAAAGTGCTTAATGGCTGCTAAAATATTATTTTCCTGCAAACCGTTGGAGTAGGCTAATGCAGAACTGATTACATTCGGAACTTCAGAGCCGAAACTTCGGTTGCCAATGATGGGATTATCCGGATTGGTATTTACATCAACTACCGGCGCGAAATTCCAGTTAATTCCCATTCGTTTGGAATCTTCAGCAATTTTTGCTGCCATTTGAGTAATAAGATTTTTGTCCTGAATCGCCCCCAGAGTCATGGCCCAAGGAAATTTGTGTGCCGCCGCGATTCGCTGAAAAAGTCCCCATTCTGCATCCATCCCAATCATAAGCGGAACTTTCGATTTTTTCTGGAATTCATTCACAAGAGTAATTTCCCGCGCAGCATCATCCTGCATCAGGATTAATCCGCCAATCTGCTCTTTTTCTACGATGCTTCTCACATTACTGATATGTTCTTCGTCCTTATTGGTATAAAGTGCTACAATGAACAGCTGACCTAATTTTTCGTCCTGTGAAAGGTTATTATAGGTTTGATTAACCCAATTATTTGCCTTTTTTAAATCATCTTTTGATAGATTTTTCGGCTGATATTGAGCAGATAACTGCAGGGAAAACAAGAAAATAAAAATAGAGGTAAAAGGATGTTTCACTTTTTTCATTGATATAGATTGAGACGTTTAACAAAAATACGATTTTTAATATTCAAATTCTATATTTTATTGGCATGCATATTGAGTTGTACGAAACAATTCAAACTTTAAAAATAATAGAAATGAAAAATTACTTTACCATACTGCTTTTGGCTTTATTTGGCTTTTTGGCAGTGAGCTGTACCGATAGAAATGATGATGTATTAGTAGATGATAATGATACTTATCCAATGATGCGTGATGTTACCGGCACATTTAACAGCGGAAACAGTTATACCATCAATCAGGGAATTAATATCGCCACTACCGATGTCGTTTTAGTATACAGAAATATAAATTCAGCTTCCGGCGGAAGTGCTGTTTGGCAGCTTTTACCTAAAACCGAATATTTGACAGGCGGCAGAGAATTAGACTACAATTTTTTATTCGATACCGCGGATATTGAAATTTATACTGAAGCCAATTTCGATCAGGCAACACTCAGTGCTTCGGAAGCAACAACGTATCTTAATAATCAAAGATTCAGAATTGTTTTAATTCCTGCCTCACAGGGCAAGAATGCAAACGTGAAATATGAAGATTATGAAAGCGTAATTAAATTTTACAATATTCCGGACCGGGATTAAAAATAAAGACTTACCACCCAAGTAAACCCGCTGAATAATTCAGTGGGTTTTTTCGATATGATTTTTGTCTGTTTTTGGGCATTTTCTTTGTTTTTCGCGTAACATAATTTTTAAATCAGGCAGATTTTCTTACATTTAAACTTCAATTTAAATTTAAAATTATGAGTGTTCATATCGCAGCAAAAAAGGGTGAAATTGCTAAAACAGTTTTGCAACCCGGTGATCCGCTTCGTGCAAAATACATTGCCGACAATTTTCTGACTGATGTAAAATTGGTAAGTAAAACCCGCAATATTTTTTATTTTACGGGATTATACAAGGGAAAAGAAATCTCAGTAGGTGCAAGCGGTATGGGAGCGCCAAGTATCGGAATCTATTCTTATGAACTTTATACGGAATATGATGTAGACACTATTATCAGGATTGGAACATGTGGCGGATATACTCCTGAGCTAAATCTTTTTGATGTGCTGAATGTTGAGAATGCCGCAAGTGAATCCACCTATGCAAAATTTGCATGGGGCATCGAAGAGGAGCTGATTGAAAATCAGGGAAATGTTTATGGCCTGATTAACGAAACTGCGAAGAATATGTCACTTAATTTAAAGCCGACAAATATTCATACCAGCGATGTTTTTTACAGAGCAACTCCGGGAACTCCGGCAATCGCGGAAAAGTATAATTGTACTGCAGTTGAGATGGAAGCCTTTGCACTTTTTGCTAATGCAAAACATTTGGGCAAGAATGCGGCAACAATTCTTACGGTTTCAGATATTATTCCTACACAGGAACAGATTTCGGCTGACCAGAGAGAGCAGGCTCTAACACCGATGATTCAGCTGGCACTGGAAACAGCTTTTCATCTCTAAAATAGAATCATTTTACTGAAAATAAAGAACGCTTTGATTTTTCAAAGCGTTCTGTTTATTATATCATCGTCATCTTCCAACAGATGCCCAAAATAGTCTTTTTTTACTTTCAGGTAACTTTCGCTGTCTGAAGTAGAATTAATCTGCAGCGGAATCCTTTTGTTGAGGCGAATATTGCTGTCTTCTACAATTTTCATTTTCGCCGGATTATTGGTAAGAAGATTTATCTCTTTTACTTCTAAGATATTGAGTACTTCTATTGCGTCTCCAAAATCTCGATCATCTGCCGGAAGTCCTAATTTCAGGTTGGCTTCTACCGTATCGAAACCTTTTTCCTGAAGAGAATATGCCTTCAACTTATTGATAATACCAATATTTCTGCCCTCCTGACGAAGATAAATGATAATTCCGCCGTTTTCGTGGATAAATTTCATCGCTGCATCGAGCTGCTGCCCGCATTCGCATTTCTTTGAATGGAAAACTTCACCGGTAATGCATTCTGAATGAAAACGTACATTGATTGGTTTTGAAAGATCAGTGTTTTCGGCAATAATAGCCATGTGCGGCATCCAGTCGTTTTCGTCTTCAGAAAAAGCAATCATTCTGAAATTCCCGTACTCGGTTGGAACCTGAGCCTCGGCTTGAATTTTTAACATGTAAAATCAGTTTTTAAAGGTAGATAGTGAATCTTTGGAAATATTGCCTTGCAGAAAACTCATATTGGTCTTAATTCTTACCAAATATCTGTTGAGTACCTCGTCTTCGTCTATATTAAGGAATTTTCTAAGTTTCTGGAGTTTCTTGTACGATTTCTCGAATTTTATTCTTGAATTTTCCATTTCAACAAGATTATAGGCATTAATTGCGCTTATATAATCTTTTAAATGCAGTTTCAGTATTGTGACTTCAGAATTCACCGCATCATTCCGGAATTTAGGAAATGAACCGATTAAGCTGGTAATTTCTGAGGAGTAGATAATAAGATTTTTTCGGTCGTTTAATGAATACGTGGGGCCTGATCCATTTAAAGAAACAGAGTTTTCACCTACAGGCGAAAGATTTATCTTTTCGGCAGAACAGGAAAAAATAAAAAATAACAGTAAAATGTAACGAACTTTAAGTTTGGTCATTTTTCACGTTTTGATACAGGACCGGATTAAGACTTTCATCATTATACATTTTCATCTGTTTATAAACTTTCATCTTAATCTTACCGTTCTCTATATCAAAAAGCAAATGGTCTATTGCTTCAGAAAGATCTTTTTTCTGCTCCAATAATACATTAAGCTTATTGGTACAGTTGAATCTGTGTTCTTCACTTGCAGAAGTTCTGTTGGCTTCCAGTGACATGTGGTAGACTTTCAGTGCGAGAATCGACAGGCGATCTACTGCCCATGCAGGGGTTTCGCTGTTGATTTTTGCGTTGGAATCCGGAGTTATATCTGAATATTTCTGAAGAAACCAACTGTCGATAAACTCCACCAAATCAGTTCTTTGCTGATTCGAAGAGTCTATTCTTCTTTTAATTTTTAAGGCTTCAAGCGGCTCTATATTTTCGTCGCGAATAATATCTTCCAAATGCCATTGAACGGTATCGATCCAGTTCTTTGAATACAAAAGCCATTCCAAAGAATTTTTTTCAAAGGAATTGTTGATCGGGGTATCTACATCATCGTTTTGGTGATAATCATTAATCGACTGATTAAAGATTTCCCAGGCACTTTCGGAAAAACTCATAACTGAAAATTAGTTCGCCGGATTTGAATTGTTTTTCGGGTCTTCGGGAGTTTTTTTGTCTTCCTCCTTCACAGCATCTTTAAATTCTTTGATACCTGAACCTAAACCACGCATCATTTCAGGAATTTTCTTACCTCCGAAAAGGATGAGTAAAATTACAGCAACAATAAGTAGATGTTGCCAGGAAAGTGCTAATATAGTAAGTGTAACCATCTTCTAAATTTTGTGCAAAGTTAAATTATATTTTTCAATTTACCCAACCCAATGGGTCCACAGGATTGGTACCGTTCCAAATCTGAAAATCAAGCGTGTAAGTTCCGTCGAAATCAGCACCTACAGTGCCAATTGACGTTCCCGCTGAAACCTGCTGGTTGGCAGATACCATAGTGTTCGATAAATTCGCGTAGATTGTAAAATAGTCGCCATGTTTTACAAAAACCATTTTAGATCCGTCCCCGGACGCAACTACTCTGGAAACGGTGCCAGGCGCTACACATTTGGCTACAGTTCCTTTGGCTACAGCAATCTTGATCCCGTTATTTTCCTCTATAATATTTTTAAATACAGGATGCGGTTGCCGCCCGAAACGGTGAGTAATGGTTCCGTATGCGGGCATACCCATTTTCCCGCGGTTCGCTGCAAAATTATTTCCTACTGCACTGGAGACTCCATAATTGGTCATCGCCTTGGTTTCTGCAGCTTTTTTCTGATCTTCATTTTTCTTGCTTAGTGAAGCCTCGGCTTCTCTGGCATCTGCGGCTTTATCTGCGGCGGCTTTTGCGTTTGCTGCTGCAATCGCAGCGTCTCTGGCTGCGGCGGCTCTTCTGGCTTCTGCTTTTTCTGCATCGGCTGCTTTTTTAGCGTCCTCGGTTTTCTTGGAATCAGCAGCGGCCGCTATTTTTGCTTTCTCGGCCTCGTCAGCTGCTTTCTTATCAGCAATATCTTTCAGTCGTTTAGCTTCCTCATCGGCTTTCTTTTTTTCTAATGCTAAAGCCTCAAGTCGGGCTCTGTTTTCACCCTCAATCCTAGCTTTCTCACGATCTGCAGCTATTTTTGCAAGTCGGATTTTCTCGGCTTCTGCTTTTTTCCTTTCCTCTTCCTTTGCTTTTGCAATACGGATTTCCTCGGCAATGATGGAACGGATTTGTCCTTCCAGTTTTTTAGATTCAGTCTGCTTCTGCTTCAGTTCTGCGGTAAGTTGTGCTTCGTTTTTCTTAAATTCCTGAAGAAGATTTTCCTTCTGTTTTTTTTCTGCAGCAATGGTGAGTAAATCTTTCTGCTGGTTAGATAATATAGTTTCCTTGTCTTTTACTGATTTCTGTTTCAATGAAATATTCTGGAGAAGTACCTGTGCAGCTTTGGAGATTTCAGCAGCTTTTTTATCCTGATAATCAGAATAATCTTTTAGATACTGAACCCGGCGTAGAGCCTCGCCCAGGTTTTTTGAAGAGAGAATGAAGGTTACTTTATTCTGTACCCCCTTATTCTTATAGGCTTTAACTAGAACTTCGGCGTAATTTTTTCTCAGAACAGCCAGTTCCCGGTTTTGGCGGTTAATTTCAAGCTGACGGAGATAGATATCGTCCTCAATCAGTCTTTTTTCCTTTTGTGTATTGGTGTAAACTTTTTCGCGAAGCTGAATTTTTTTCTGAACATCGTTAAGATAAGCTACAGAAAGTTTAGACTGTTGCTGAGTTTTCGCTAAATTGGCATTGATGGAGGCAATCTGTTTCTTAAGTTCTGCATTCTGCTTTTGAAGTTGTTCTTTCTTCTGTGAGAATAAAATCCCGAACAGAAAAAGTCCTATTAAAAAGCTTAATTTCTTAATCATCTAATCTCAGTTTTCGTATAATTATTGGGAACGGAATACGGAGTTTCCATCTTTGAACTGTCAAATTTCGTATTTTCCAACATAATTTGGCTCGTTTTTGTGCCTTTTATTAATATTTTAACATTTATTGGCAAATTCATAGATTCGAAAGTGGTCCAATTTGAATATGAAACTTCCAGATTGTCCGCAGAACTCACGTTCTTTAAATTTACTTTTGAAAGATTAAAATCATTAGCATAGTGTAATGTCACGGCATATTCAGATAAATTCCCGTTGTTCTCAAATTTCAAGTTTTTAGCGGAGGTCAACATGTAACCCTGGGTGTTTTTAGTTAAGACAAAATCCTTTTCATTTACCGGAATAAATGTTTTACCGATGAGAAGATTTTGCAGGGAATTAAAATCGATAAAGTTTACATTCAAAAGGTTATTAAGGTAAGAAAAATCAGATTCGATATAGGTTTTATTCCACTTCTCATAGCCCTGAATTCCATCCGGAGTTGCGATCCCGCGGCCCACATTCAGGAAAACTGCAATCATATTCATCCACACTTTTTGCCCATTTTCAATGTAAATGGTTGCATCGAGCGTAGGAATAAAGTTTCCGGTTTCCACATTGACTCTTGAATTAATTTTAACCTGCTGGAAACTCGGTTTCTTATTGATTTCTTTAAAAAACGCAGAAGTCTCAGCAACAGGAGCATTGGTGCTTAAAGGTGCATTAGCAGCATTTTGCGTTTTACACGAGAGGAGTGAAATTGAAGTCAATAGGATGATGATATAGTTTTTCATAAGAACTTTTACTTTATATTGGGTAAAAAGTTTGCAATATTAACGCCAAACCACACAAATTGTTTTGTGTGGCTTACGTTAAGTTTTTTGAATTGATTGATCAGTTTTTGGAAAGAAAATCCAGGACCGAGTAATCTCCCAGTGAAATTTCTCTCGCAACTCCGAAATATTGTGCGGAGTTTCCTATCATCGAATTGCTGAGGTTTCCGTGATCGATTAATGTATCTTCCTGAATCAGTGAGTGATCGATATTTGAATTAATGATTTTGGTGTTGTTGCCTACTGAAACGCAAGGGCCGATTTTCGAGTTCGAGATCTCCACATTCTCGCCGATAAAGCACGGCGGGATAATAAGACAATTCGTGATTTTAGCGGTAGCGGGATAGTTGGCAACATTCTCTTTTTCATAATTAAGGACTTTACCGTTGGTTTCTACTGTAGCGTTTTTATTGCCGCAGTCCATCCAGTCATCAACCTTCCCCAGGGAAAATTTCGCGCCTTTCTGACGGAGATTTTCCAGAGCGGTGGTCAACTGATATTCGCCCCCTTCTTTGATGTCATTACCCATGATGTAATTAATTTCATCCATCAGTTTCTCAGCCGAATTGAAATAATAAATTCCGATAATGGCAAGATCAGAAACAAAGGTTTTAGGCTTTTCAACGAAATCTGTAATAAATCCGTAATCGTCGAGTTTTACTACTCCGAATGCGGAAGGATCATCCACCTTTTTCACCCAGATAACGCCATCGGAATTTTTATCAAGAATAAAATCTGCTTTAAAAAGGGTGTCTGCAAATGCAACAACCACATCGCCTTGCATGGATGCTTCAGCACATTTAATTGCGTGGGCGGTGCCAAGCGGTTCGTCCTGGGTATAAACACTTCCTTTTGCACCTAATTTCTCCGCAATTTGAATTAAAGAGGCTTCAACCTCAGGGCCGAAATCACCGATAATAAAAGCAATTTCATCAATTTTTTCACCTGCAACTTTAGCGATATCTTCTACAAGGCGCTGAACAATAGGTTTTCCCGCAATCGGGATTAATGGTTTAGGAACGGTTAATGTGTGCGGTCTTAATCGGGAACCTCTTCCCGCCATCGGAACGATAATTTTCATAATTTGTTTATTTTTTTTGCTGCGAATTAAACTTCAGCAGCAATATTATAGATGTTTTTAATTTATTTCCAATAGGGGAATTATATAGAGGTACTTCCGAATCCGCCAGCGCCGCGGTCTGTTTTATCAAGTTCTGTTACTTCTTCCCAAACTGCGGTTTCATGTTTAGCGATTATCATTTGAGCAATCCGGTCGCCGTCATTTATAGTGAAAAATTCGGCTGATAAATTTACTAAAATTACACCTATTTCTCCCCTGTAATCTGCATCGATGGTGCCGGGCGTATTCAGTACAGTGATTCCGTTTTTTATTGCAAGTCCGCTGCGGGGGCGGATCTGCGCTTCAAAACCCTGTGGTAATTCAATGAGTAGCCCTGTGGAAATAAGTTTTCTTTCTAAGGGTTTTAATGTTACAGATTCCTCAATGTTTGCGTAGAGGTCCATTCCCGCAGATAGTGCTGTTTGATATTTTGGTAAAGCGTGTTTGGATTTGTTGATGATTTTTATTTTCATTTGAATTTTTATCTCTTAAATTTATTAAGCAGGCTTTGCGGAATCAGCTTTTGGGTTTTAACTAAAATCACTGCTAATAGTACAAAAATAAGGTTACCCAGCCAGAAATTGTCTTTGAAGTTTTGGTAATATACCAGCGAAACAATAATCGTTACACAAATAATGATGACATTCCCATAAAGATTATACGGAATTGGGTGTTTAATTTGCCCCCAAATATAAGAAACTACCATCATTACAAAATATGAAGCGATAGTAGCCCATGCAGAAGCCCAGTAGCCGTACCGCGGAATAAAATAAAAGTTAATGGCAATGGTAACCGCGGCGCCAAGAAATGAAATATAACCGCCCACGATAGTTTTATCCGACAGTTTGTACCAAACGGAAAGATTCAGGTAAATCCCTAAAAAAAGGCTTGCAAAAAACAGGATCGGAAGGATTGGAATTCCCTCGTAATATTCCGGATTTCTAAGGTAAAATCTCGAAATCCACTCCAGATTCACACAGAGAAAAACAATGATCATACAGTTTACCGCAATAAAAACATCCATGAGTTTCGCATAGGTTTTCCCTGCATTTTCGTTTTTTGAATGACTGAAAAAGAAAGGTTCAATTCCCAATACATAGGCTTGCCTGAATAGCACCACAAACGTTACCATCTTAGCCACTGCACCATAAACGCCCAATTCGTGCCTTCCGATTTCTTCGGGCAGAAGAAATTTCAGAAACTGCCTGTCCATGGTTTCGTTGATGATTCCGGCCAAACCTGCAATCATGATTGGCCATGAATATGTAATCATTCTCCGCCAGAGTTCCCACGAAAAATATTTCAGTTTTGCGATGAAAATATCTTTAAATAGAAGAAGAAAAGTCGCGCCGCTCGCAACCAGATTGGCAACGAAAACATAGCCAATCCCGAATTCCGGATTGTATTTTAAGCCCATAATTCCCTGGGGAACACGCGGTAAAACCTGCAGAAAAAAGATCACAAGTAAAAAGTTGATAACGCCGTTTGCAATTTTTATTGAAGCATATTTTATCGGTCTTTCATTTTTTCTAAGCATTACGAAAGGCATTGCAGAGAAAGCGTCGAGAGAAAGTACAATAACTAAAATCGTGAGTAAATCAACCTGAGTTGGTGTTTTGAAGGCGACTGCAAGCTCTTTACTGAAGCTCAGCGAAAATATCAGAAACATCAACGCGGCGGTTGCGACGCTGAAGAATGCGGTGGAAATCAGTTTTTTATCGTTCTTTTCATCGAGCGCAAAACGGAAAAATGTGGTCTCCATACCGTGAGTCAGCAAAACTGCAATCACTCCTGCTACCGAATAGAAATCCGCAAATGGCGCATAAGCTGCCGGCCCGAAAGCATTGGTGATATAAGGATTAATGATAAAGGGGAACAGCCGGATAATTACCGTGGTAAGTCCATAGAGCGCAGTTTGTCCCAGCAGTTTCTTGTACAAGATTCAGATATTTCTGCAAATGTATCGTTTTAATTAAAATCAAAAAAGTCCGCTTACAAAAGTTAATCTCTTTTCCGGCCTGGGAGAGATGTTTCAGAATGAAATTCTTAAATTTACACTGAAATAAATCTGAAGACTCAATAATGAAAACACTTATTAAAAGCGCGCAGATCGTCAACGAAAACAAGATTTTCGAAAGCGATTTGCTTATTGAAAACCATCTTATTGTAAAAATTGAAAAAAACATTTCTCCCGAAAGTGCTGATCGTGTGATTGATGCTTCAGGTAAATATCTTTTGCCGGGAGTAATTGATGATCAGGTACATTTTAGGGAACCCGGATTAACGCATAAAGGTGATATTGAAAGTGAATCAAGAGCTGCGGTCGCGGGCGGAGTTACGAGTTTTATAGAGCAGCCCAACACTGTTCCGAATGCCGTTACACAGGAACTTCTGGAAGATAAATATAAAATCGCGTCAGAAAAATCTTTCGCCAATTATTCTTTTATGATGGGCGGAACCAATGATAATCTGGAAGAAATTCTGAAAACAAATCCGCGAAATGTTGCCGGTATCAAACTCTTTCTCGGTTCTTCCACAGGAAATATGCTCGTTGATAATCCTGAAACTTTAGAAAATATTTTCAGCAAAACCAAAATGCTTATTGCTGTTCACTGTGAAGATGAGGCGACCATCAGAGCCAATACCGAAAAGTACATGAAGGAATTTGGCGATGATATCCCGATGAAATTTCATCACCTTATAAGAAGCGAAGAGGCGTGTTATATTTCATCTTCTAAAGCGGTGGAACTGGCAGAAAAAACCGGAGCGCGTCTTCATGTTTTTCATGTTTCTACGGCAAAAGAAACCGAACTTTTCAGAAATGATATTCCTTTAAAAGATAAAAAAATAACCGCCGAAGTTTGTGTTCATCATCTCACTTTCACAAATGCAGATTACGAAACCAAAGGAACTTTAATCAAATGGAATCCTGCGGTGAAAACTCAAAAGGATAAGGATGGTCTTTGGAAAGCGCTTTTAGATGACAGAATTGATGTCATCGCTACTGATCACGCGCCGCACACCTGGGAAGAGAAGCAGAATGTGTACACCAAAGCACCGTCTGGCGGGCCGCTCGTTCAGCATTCATTGGCTATTATGCTCGAAAATTTTAGAAACGGAAAAATTTCTCTGGAAAAAATTGTTGAAAAAATGTGTCACAATCCTGCCATTCTATTCCAGATTGAAAAGCGGGGTTTTATCCGCGAAGGTTATAAAGCGGATTTAATTTTGGTTGATCTAAATGGTAGTACCACCGTTTCTAAAGAAAATCTTCTTTACAAATGTGGCTGGAGTCCGTTGGAAGGAACAGAATTTCATTCTAAAGTTACCCATACGTTCGTTAACGGACATCTGGTTTTCGAAAATGGTAAGGTTTCAGAAGAAAAATTCGGAGAGAGACTGCTGTTCGAGAGGAATTATTAATTTTTAGACGCCTTCATCCGTCTTCCGCTCCCAATCTTTTTGTTCCGCTGCGCCTCACAAAAAGGATTTCCGCTCAAGCCGGGGCGCGGTTAAATATTTTATAGACAGTTTTAGTTGCTTAATGAAATATATCTTGCATCATTTTTTGGGCTGGTTTCGCTTTCATCAATAGGCTTTATTTCCAGCATAGCAATTCATTTATTCCGCTGATAATTTTCCTTAAATTTACAAAAACAAAGAATATGAATTTGTATACACAACCCATGCTCAAAGAAGGAGCATTAAAAGATAAAGTTGCCATTGTTACGGGTGGCGGAAGTGGTTTGGGAAAAGCAATGACCAAGTATTTCCTCCAACTCGGCGCAAAAGTGGTGATTACTTCACGGAATCTGGAGAAACTTCAGGCTACGGCAAAAGAGCTTGAAGACGAAACAGGCGGAAAGGTGCTTTGTGTAGCCTGCGATGTAAGAAATTGGGACGAAGTTGAGGCGATGAAGGAAGCTGCGGTGAAAGAATTCGGTAGAATCGATATTTTACTCAACAATGCAGCCGGAAACTTTATTTCGCCAACCGAGAGACTTACACATTCGGCATTCGACTCCATTTTGGATATTGTTTTGAAAGGAACTAAAAACTGCACGCTTTCCGTTGGTAAATACTGGATTGATAACAAAATTCCGGGAACAGTACTCAACATCGTTACCACTTATGCGTGGACCGGTTCAGCGTATGTAGTTCCATCTGCCTGCGCAAAAGCGGGAGTTTTGGCGATGACCAGAAGTTTGGCGGTAGAATGGGCAAAGTACGGGATTCGATTTAATGCCATTGCCCCGGGACCTTTTCCGACAAAAGGAGCTTGGGACAGGTTGTTGCCTGGAGATTTACAGGAAAAATTCGATATGCGGAAAAAAGTCCCGTTGAGGAGAGTGGGGGAGCACCAGGAATTAGCCAATCTTGCGGCGTATCTTGTGTCCGATTATTCCGCGTATATGAATGGGGAAGTGGTAACGATTGATGGAGGCGAATGGCTTCAGGGAGCCGGCGAGTTCAATATGCTCGAAGAGATTCCTCAGGAAATGTGGGATATGCTTGAAGCGATGATCAAGGCCAAGAAATCAAATTAATCAAAACAAAACTCAGAATTCCGGTTCTGAGTTTTTTATTACATACATAATAAAAAAACGCCCTGAAAATCAGAGCGTTATACCTAAATTTGTAGACCCACAGGGAGTATTTGTTCAAACCAATAAAGCAATATTAGTCATCATTTTGCTGACAGTAAGTAAGTTATATAATTTCATAAGACCATAAGACATCGTATAAACCATTAAACAATCACTAATTTAGTCCCTGATTTTAGAAGTGGGGACTAAAAATTTATACTTTAATTTTCTTTCTTAATACGTTTTTTTTCCTTTCCTAAATATCTGGCTTCGTACGCACGGAATGCGGGTGAACGTTTTAGCGGCTGTCCTGTTCGTATAATTGTCATTATGTTACTTGCTGTGGCGCGCGGGGTTGTATCTGAAAACTTCGCCAACCTCATGACTGCACAAATAAAAACGGACAAAAGCCCGCTTTATTTAGAATTTCATTTTCTGGATGCGTACTGCATTTAAAATGGCAAGCAGCGCGACGCCTACATCTGCAAAGACCGCTTCCCACATCGTGGCTAAACCCCCTGCTCCTAATACCAAGACCACTGCTTTTACTCCAAAGGCCAAGTAGATGTTCTGCCAAACGATTTTTTTTGTCTGCTTTCCAATATTTATGGCCATTGCAATTTTACTCGGCTTATCATCCTGAATTACAACGTCCGCGGTTTCAATAGTAGCATCGCTTCCCAATCCACCCATTGCAATTCCTACGTCTGAAAGTGCGACGACCGGAGCGTCATTTACGCCATCGCCCACAAATGCTACACTCTCGCTTTTGCTTTTGCTTTTAATTGCTTTCAATTTTTCTACCTTATCTTCGGGCAGTAGATCTCCGAAAGCCGTATCAATCCCTAATTCTTTTGCAACAAGTTCTACGACGTTGGTTTTGTCACCGCTTAACATCGTTACTTTCACATTAAGATTATGCAGTTTAGTAACCGCCTCTTGCGCATCTACTTTTATCGAATCTGCGATGGTCAAATAGCCGGCAAATTTATTATCATACGCAATTGCGATGGTAGTATAAACAATTGAACTTGGGTCTAAATCATATTTAATAGAAAATTTGTCTAATAATTTGAAATTACCGACTAATAATTCTTTTCCTTTTACGTTTGCTTTTAAACCGTGACCTGAAATTTCTTCTACATTCTCCAATGCTATTTTTGAATCCAATTCTCCAACAAAATTATGAATCGCAGTTGCTACCGGATGTGTACTTTGACTTTCCAATTTGTTGACCATAGCCAAAATTGTTTTTTCATCAAAATCTGGCTGAATAATAACTTCCTGAACTTTGAAAACACCTTCCGTCATTGTGCCCGTTTTGTCCATCACCACATTTTTTATGGTAGAAATAACATCTAAAAAGTTACTTCCTTTAAACAAGATTCCGTTTTTACTTGCCGCACCAATTCCACCAAAATAACCTAGTGGAATACTAATTACCAAAGCACACGGACAACTGATTACCAAGAAAACAAGTGCTCTATACAACCACTTACTGAAGGTGTAATCCTGTACGAAAAAGAATGGAATAATTGTAATGAGAATTGCCAATAATACAACGATGGGCGTGTAGATTTTTGCAAATTTTCTAATAAATAATTCTGTGGGTGCTTTTTGTGAAGTTGCATTTTGCACCAATTCTAATATTTTGGAAAGTTTACTATCCTTGTATGCGGTAGTTACTTTCACCTGAACCACGGTGTTCAGATTGATCATTCCTGCTAAAACTATTTCGCCTTTTTCTTTAGAATCTGGTTTGCTTTCTCCTGTGAGTGCCGCTGTATTAAAAGACCCTTTTTCAGATAATAACTCGCCGTCTAAACCCAACTTTTCGCCAGATTTTAGTTGGATTATGTCGCCAATCTCTACAGATTCCGCTTTTACAGTTGTTGATTGATTATCTTTAACAACGGTAACTTCATCTGGTCTTTGGTCTAATAGTGTTTTTATATTAGTTTTTGCTCTCTGTACTGCAAGTGTTTGAAAAACTTCACCCACAGCATAGAAAAGCATCACTGCTACACCTTCAGGAAATTCTCCAATGGCGAACGCACCAATCGTAGCGATACTCATCAAAAAAAATTCTGAAAAGAAATCACTTTTTCTTATACTATCAAACGCATCTCTTAAAACTGGTAATCCCACGGGAATATACGCTGCAACATACCAGGCAATCCTTACCCATCCATTAAACCAATTTTGGGTAATCCAATTATCTAAAGCAATAGCAATTATTAATAATGTGAATGATATAAAGGCGGGCAAAAACATTTGTAACGTTGTTTTGTCCGTATTATCGTGATTATGTCCAGCATCGTGGGAATGCTCTCCGGCATGTTTTTCCGTTCCAATATCCCTTAAGTTTAATTTCTTTTTTGCCATAGCGTTTATTTTAATGAGTAATTTGGGTTTATATTTTTAGCAGTGTTTTTTTAATGTCCGTGTCCTTCTTCTCCTTTGTTATTTAATTTCGCCATAATAAAGAAGGCATTTTTAATGACTATTTTAGCGTTAGCGGGGATTGGTTTCAAAGGTGTAATTTGTGTATAACCCAGATCAGTAACCCCTTTAGCCACGGGAATTTTTTCAAAACTTACTTCAGTTTCTTCTGCGGGTGTTTCATTGGCTTTCTGTCCTGATGCCGATTTTTTGTTTTTTTCCTCCTCTTCATTGTGGCCACTCTGCACGATAAATATATAGTCCTGCCCTTTATCAGTAATAATGGCTTCAGTAGGAACGGCAGCAGCAGTTTGATTATCAAGACTTATGACTGCCGTAACATTCATGCCGTCGATAAGGCCTGTACGGTCACCCACGACCTGTGCGTGAACAGGAACCGTTTTGCTTTCTCCTTCAAAGGCTGTACCTATTGAGGTAATTTTTGCATCGTACTCTTTACCTGGACTGTTGGTGAGTGTAAAGTGAATAGTCTGCCCCGGCTGCACTTTCCCCAAGTCTTTTTCATATACATAGATATCCAAATGCAGCGCTGAGTTGCTTACAATTTCGGCAATGGGAGAAGCCATGTCTACATTACTCCCGATTTGCGCAATTACTTTGCTTACGGTGCCACTAATGGGAGCGCGTACCGAAAGGGCCGAGCTGTAACCCTGTGTGGCACCGATGCTTCCTAACTGTTTCTGTAATCCGGAGCGTTGGCTGCGCAATGTAGCAAGATCTGTCTGTGCCTGCTGAAATTTCTTAAGTGGCGCTGCATTGCCTTTGTAAAGCTGCTGTGCACGTGTAACTTCCAATTCTGCCATCTTTATCTGGCCATTAACCTGCTGGAGTTGTTGTTGCATCACGATTAAATCGGGATTGGCAATGGTGGCTATAACTTTTCCGCGTGTTACATAGCTACCCGGCTGTACATACAAAGAGCGCACTATGCCACTGTACGAGGGCGTGACAAATGCCTTATTCTGGTTCGGAACAGTTAGCATACCGCTCACCTTGATTGTGTTGGAAAGTTCCTTACTTTCAATGCTGCCCATCTGGATACCAACAGTTTTTATCTGTTCTTCGGTGAAATGGGCCACATTAGGATCTTGATGCTCCTCAGGCTCTTCTGCTTTGGTTGCTTGTTTGGTTTCAGTGACTTCTGATTCTTTTTTACATCCTGTCAACAAGACAGAGACGGCAAAAATAAGGGTGATATATTTTTTCATGTTTTATTCTCTTTTGGGTACTTAATTTTTAATATAGTAGTTATACTGTATTACGGCCAGATTATATTCGTTTAGCGCTATGAGATAATTTTTTCTGATATCAATGGCTTGGGTAAAGAACTGGTGCATTTCAGAAAAACCTATTTCACCTGCTTTGTAACTGAGCATTGCCGCATCAAAGATCTGGTCTGCCTGTTTCAAACCTATACTTTCATAATATTTAAGCATTTCCGAAGCTTTCAGGATTTCGGTATAGCTTGAGCGTGTTTGTGCAGCGAACTGGTTTTCCTGATAGCGCAGCTGCGACTGCTGAATTTCGACTTCAGCTTCGGCAGCCTGCAATTTTGCTTTGTAGGCAGTTTTCCCAAAAATGGGAAATTCAACTGCAACAGAAAAGCCGGTTATGGGATCTTTCATTCCGTATAATCTCTGGGAAAATACCCGGCCGGAAAAGTCAGGTTTATTCTGCATTTTCTGAACATCTATATTTGCTCGTGCAATTTCGATATTTTGCTGCTGCAGTGCCAATGAAGGATGCAAACTGTCTGAGGGAAAATCATCCACATCCAGTTTCCGCAAATTGGTGTCTTCCGGTAAGTACAGCACATGAGTATTGAGAAAAAGGCTCAACTGCTGCTGCTGTGCTGAAATATTCTGTTGGTTTTGCTGTCTCTGCGCCTGCAGCTCCTTCATCCGTGCTTCGGCAGCAATGTTTTCTAGTCCTGCAGCTTCGCCAGTTTTGAAACGAAGATTAGCTGCTTTGTACATACTGGTGTAATATTCATCAAGTTTCCCATAAAGTCTAGCTACATCCTGAAGGTACCAAAGCTGAAAGAATGCTGTGTTTACCTCCTTTTTAATTACGGCGTTGATCATACCTTTATTCAGCTGGTGGTATTTTAACTGCTCCTCAAAGTACTTCCTTTTCGCCTTATATAATCCCGGCCACTGTATGGATTGCTGGATTCCAATTTTAAAATCGCCATCCGGATCACTTGGTCTCATATCCTCGTTTTCTACGAAGAGGCCTGTCTTGGGAATTTCACGTGCCGTTCTGGTTTCCAGTAAAGCTTTATTTACCTGGGCTGTGTTTACAGAGTACTGTAGATTATTCTCCAACGCTATTTTCACTGCATCATTTGGTGAAATTCTTTCCTGCGCACTAAGAACGCTGACGGACGTGCAGAATAAAATTATTAGCGTCAAAAACGATGTGTTTTTGCTTTTCCTCATTTTGCTTTTGAATTGGTTTTTAGAATTGAAGATGATATACAGCAAAGGCAATACAAATAGCGTTAGAAAGGTCGCCGTAACCAAACCGCCGATAACTACTGTTGCAAGCGGTCTTTGGACTTCGGCACCGCTCCCGGTAGAAAAAGCCATCGGGAAAAATCCAAATGATGCTACGGCTGCCGTCATCAATACAGGACGAAGCCTGATACTGGTTCCCTCGATAACCCTTCGTATTACATTATTTACACCGGATTTCTGTAGGTCTTTGAAAGTACTCACCAAGACGATACCGTTCAGGACGGCCACACCAAATAACGCAATGAAGCCCACTCCTGCAGAAATACTGAATGGCATATCTCTTATGAGCAACGCAAACACACCGCCAATTGCACTCATTGGAATCGCAGTAAAAATAAGCAAGCTGTCTTTTAGGTTGCGGAAGGCAAAATAAAGCAAGAGAAAAATGAGTGCTAAAGCAACCGGCACGGCAATCTGTAATCTGGAAGAGGCCTGTTCCAGGTTTTCAAAAGTACCACCATAGGTATAATAATATCCGGGGGGCAGCAGGTTGGCATCAGTGAGTTTTTGCTGAATTTCGGTCACCACACTTTCTACATCTCTATCTTTTACATTGAAACCTACGACGATGCGGCGCTTTCCATCTTCCCGACTTATCTGTGCCGGACCGTCTTTATATTCCACTTTTGCGATCTGTGAAAGCGGAATCTGGACTCCGTTTGCGGTTGGAATAAAGAGGCTGCTGACGTCCTCAATAGAGCTTCTGCTCGCACTGTCCAGACGCGCGACCAGATTGAATTTCTTTTCATCTTCAAACACTACTCCTGCTGTTTCACCAGCAAACGCAGTACTTACTGTGTGATTAATATCCTCAATATTGAGACCGTAGGAGGCGAGGCGGGCTCTGTCGTAGGTAATGGTAATTTGGGGCAATCCCACGGTCTGCTCAATCTGGGGTTCTGTGGCCCCCTGAACGGTCTGGACGACTTTGGCAACGGCCGGTGCCAATTCAGCGAGGGTGTCGATATTTTCACCAAATATTTTAATCGCCACATCCTGTCTTACCCCGGTCATTAATTCGTTAAAACGCATCTGTATGGGTTGGGAGACTTCAAAAAACACGCCAGGTATCATTTCCAGTTTTTCCATCATTTCGGCACTTAACTCTTCGTAAGATTTGTCGCTGTCTTTCCAATCTTTTTTAGGTTTTAGCGTGACAATAAGATCGGTTGCTTCGGGCGGCATAGGGTCTGTTGGAACCTCCGCGCTTCCGGTTTTACCGACCACGGTGTTGACTTCGGGAAATGATTTCAAAATACGGCTTGCCTGCATAGAAGTTTCTATACTTTGTGAAAGGGAGGTGCCCTGTGGCAGAATACAATGTACGGCAAAATCACCTTCCTGAAGTTGGGGTATAAATTCGCCGCCCATGCGAGAGAACAGCAGAAGCGACACCGTAAGCAGCGCTATGGCCGCGGCAACTACTGCATATTTAAATGCAATAGCCTTCTGCAACAACGGAACGTAAAAATTATGGATCTTAGCCATCATTTTATCGGCAAAGGTCTTTTTGGCACTGATATTTTTAGATAAAAACAATGCGGACATCATGGGTATATAAGTAAGAGAGAGAATTAACGCTCCTATAATTGCAAAAGACACTGTTTCTGCCATTGGGCGGAACATTTTACCTTCAATTCCCTGAAGTGAAAGAATAGGGAGATATACAATGAGGATAATTATCTGACCAAATGCCGCTGAACTCATCATCTTTTTTGCACTTGACTGCACAGCGTGATCCATCGTATGTTGAGATAACTTCTGGGAACGGTGATGGACTGCCAAGAAGTGCAGGGTAGCTTCAACAATAATTACGGCACCATCTACAATAAGCCCAAAGTCAATTGCCCCTAGACTCATCAAATTTGCACTAACGCCAAAGACGTTCATCATGCCGAGTGCAAAAAGTAGTGACAGCGGTATTGCCGAAGCAACAATAAGCCCTGCCCGTAAATTCCCGAGAAACAGAACCAAAACAAGAACGACAATCAGTGCTCCTTCGACCAAATTTGTTTCTACGGTGCGTATAGCACGATCCACTAAACTTGTTCGATCCAGAAAAGGCTCCACGATAATATCAGGCGGCAGTGATTTTTG